>SDBT01009478.1_pt1 | contig 15782 bp, 15 predicted proteins | sample 2277101 | NCBI WGS metagenome assembly SDBT01 (sample SAMN10404973, study PRJNA504765) | marine sediment metagenome | isolation source: marine sediment core GS10_PC15, 103 cmbsf | place: Arctic Ocean: Southern Knipovich Ridge | collected 2010 | reverse complement strand
CTTGCTTCCAAGGATTTAGAAAAAATTAAAAAGCACACTAAGCTTCTTGTGGGCCAAAAAGCAAGTCCTCTTCCAATAAACAAGACCCCTTTTTACAAATACGATCTAATGATCACATCCTTTCCACACTTTGTAGCAAAGTTTAGGGATATGGGAATTAAGAGCGAATATCTAAGGTTGTGCGCAGAAAAATCCATTCCGGAAATAATTGGCAAAAAGAAAAGAATTTACGACGTGTCTCACATAGGAGGTTATACCCCCCGCCACAGCAAAGGAAATAAGAAGCTTGAGAAACTGGCAAAAGAAATAAAAGTTGACTTTTGGGGATACGGTGAAAAAACACTCTTGCCAACTTCTCCAATTCGTCAAAATTTCCACGGACAGGCTTGGGGAAGAAAAATGTATGAAATATTTGCTAAAAGCAAAATTGTTATAAACCGCCACATAAATGTTGCAGGTAATTACGCCAACAACATGCGAATGTTTGAAGCAACTGCAATGGGAACACTTTTAATTACTGACACAAAGAAAAATATGAATGACTTTTTTAATATAGGCAAAGAAGTTGTTACCTATAAAGATTCAGACGATTTGATCAAAAAGGTTGGGTACTATCTTAGACACAATAAAGAACGGGAAAGAATTGCTAATGCAGGACAAAAAAGAACACTCAAAGACCACACATATGACGTTAGAATGAAAGAACTAGACAAGATATTAAAAAGCTATTTTTAAAGATTAGTATTACTTTCAAACACAATCTTCAACCCCTCATCAAGTCTCGTTGTTGTAATACCCGTCTCATTTTCGTATTTGGTTATGTTCAGTACTGAATTCTTAAGCCTAAGCCTGGCTTTTTCAGCACCAAAATATTTCTTCATGCTTAACGGTGTTATTTTTCCTTTATCTATATGTAAAAATTTGGCTATTTTCTTTGCTATTTCAAGCGGGGTTGCTATTGTCGATCCTGCCACATGGTAAATACCATTTACTCTTTCACTGGTTAAGGAAAAAATCGAGTCTACAATGTCCTGCACTAGCGTTGGGTTCATCCTTTGATCATCAACAACTTTCAATTCACCATCAATTTTTAATTTGTTATAAATAAGCTGGACAATATCATCCAATCTTTTTTCCCGCCCATAAGCTACCACTCCTCTTATTATTATAAAGTCTAGACCTGAATTAACAACCAAATTTTCCGCTTCCGACTTTGTCTCTCCATACCAATTAATAGGATTTTTCTTATCCCCCTCTTTAAAAATTTCCTTTTCCCCGTCAAAAACGCACTCTGTGGATAAATAAACTAACTTCTTTTTATATTTACTACAAAAATTTATAACGTTTTGTGTGGCCACAACATTAGACCTCCATACCTCACCCTTTTCCCCATTTTTCCTGTCAGCTTCACACTTGTCTATATGAGTCTTAGCAGCTGTATGTACAACTACAGGGAAGTCTTTTTGGTATTTTTCAGGAATATTTATATCGATAGCAAGATCTGTTTGAAAATACTTACCTTTTTTTAAGTTGGTTGGTTCTTCTTCATGGTAAACACCGACAAAACTCTCTACTCTTTTGTCTTTTACAAATGAGCTTCCAATTTTACCTGCAACACCAGTAACTATAAATTTGTTAATCTCTTGCATCGTAATCGCTATGTATGTGACAATCTTAGCATGAACAAAAAGCCAAGATATAATTTGTGCACTTTTTTTGACCGAAATTATTTATTCAAGGGTTTAGCACTTTACAAGTCTTTAAGAAAAACTTCCAGTAATTTCACACTTTGGATACTTTGCACTGATAAAAAAACTTATGGGGTTCTTAATAAACTTAATCTTAAACACGTCAAGCTAAAAAGACTAGAAGATATCGAAAATAAGGATCTTTTAGAAGCCAAGAGTAATCGCTCAAAGGCCGAGTACTCACTTACGCTCAAACCCGCCTATATAAACTATTTGCTAAAAACCAATAAAGATATAAAAGATATTTTTTATGTGGATTCGGATATAGCTTTCTTTCAAAATGCAAAATGTATATTTGAATTAGCCGACAAAGCTTCAATCGCAATATCTCCACACGATTTCCCTACGCACCTGAGAGGGAGGGAAAGGAGGGCTGGAAAATATAACGCCGGTGCAATTTATTTTAAAAATGACGAAGAAGGTCTTGATTGTCTTAATCATTGGAAAAAACAATGCATTGACTGGTGCTACTGGAAAGTTGAAAGCGGAAAAATGGGAGATCAGATGTACCTTAATAGATGGCCAAAGTTTTATAAAAAAATCAAAATTTTCGATCACAAAGGTATAAACTTAGCTCCATGGAACATAAAAAAATACAGGCTATCTAAAAAAAAGGGCGATATTTACGTTGATGGTGATAAATTAATTTTCTACCACTTTCATCAATTTAAGATATTATCTAATCAAAGGTTTATACCAAGCCTTTTACACAAAATGCCCAAAAAAGCTCTTTCTTCTATTTATAAACCGTATGAAAAACTAATAAGCTCCTCTATCCAGGAACTAAAAAAAGAGTTTCCCAATTTCAGTTACGGAATTGATACACAAACAAAAACAGATATTGTTAAAAGGTGGATTATGCATAAAACATCATATATCTACTGGGTGCTTCTTTCTTTAACCTGATTAATTAACACCAACAATAAGTTTTTTCCTTGCCTGAAAATAGTAGAAATCATACCTAAAACTCCCAATTTTTCTGTATCCAAACCACTTTTAACAAAAGTGTAATTCGACAAAGAGTCTATCGACACCAACTGATAGTCATTCTTAATTAAAGAGGAAGCTGACTTTTTTATCCTTTTTTTATATCCTTCATTCATAGGATTATGCAATTCGTCATATTCAACACAAATAACATCAATTGAAATGTTATCTTTAATAACCGACTCAACAACTTCGTATTCTGCTCCCTCTACATCCAGTTTTAATAAATCTATTTTTTTATGCCCCAAATCCTTCATCAAGTTTGATATTTTGTAGCACTTTGCTTTAAAGTATTTTTTTGTATTTTGCAGATTTGCTATTGAATATGATACATGCTCTGGATTTTTGGGTTCATAAAATTTTCTTATACCAGTTTCGCCTGCAATACCACATGATAAGTACTCCAATCGCCCCAAATTATTTTCATCTATTCCATAATCTCTATTCCCACCTTTTCTGTTTAAAACACTTTCTTCAAGTAACTTAAAATGTTCTTTAGCTCTTCTCGTTGGATCAATAATATAAACCCTGCTTTTGTATCTTTTTACTATTTCGCAATCAAAACTAATATCCTCTCCTGCTCCGACCAAATAACAAATTGATTTTTTACTTAAAAAGTTTTTGGGAATTACCCAACCTCCATACTTGGATCCCAGCTTAACTAATCCAACTTTATTTTGAATTTTAATACCAGTCGTTGGGTCGAAATAGAGCTTTTCAACAATTTTTCTTACCATCTCTCTTTTCTATAAAAATTTCCTTTCACTTTGCTGTTGCTTTACCTCATAATCACAATATATCAACCACCACTCGGCTGATCCGAAGATTTGGTTTGGCACTAATTTGTGCAAGATGAATTAAACCTGAATCTGACAGTTAGGATACTTCCACAATTTTTTTGTCTTCTGAAACATTCTTTATCTTAATACCCTAAAAACTGTCTAGCGCGGAGCTTGATTCCCTTCGCATCTCCGTTGATATCCTCCGCACCTAGGTAAACGGCAGTAATTTTACTCTTATAAAATACCGAAAAGAAATTGTCATTTGATAGTACATCCTTAAGTACCTCGCTTTGGCTCCAAGGTAAATCACCATCTTTTTTTTATCAATAATATATTTACGATTCTACCTAAATTATTAATTTTATGCAGTAATAATATTATAGGATTTCTGGTATACTTTTTTACCACCAGATAATCTTTTTCCAAAACATTTCTGTACTGAGTTGAAGAAATGTTTTCTTTGAACAATCTAAAACTGGCAAGAGGAAGGGAAAGTATCGCTGGCATTTGAACTTGGCCTAGCTTAAGCCATAAGTCGTATTCTAAAACAAAGTTTTTGGTTCCTTTAAAGGGACCAAATTTCGTGATAGCCTTTCGGCTCAAAAAAACGGAGGGCTGGATCAAGTAGTTTGTAATAAGTAGTAAGTAGTATAAATTAAGAGTTAAGAGAAAATTTTTGTAAGCTGTAACCCATCCAGATATTTCTTTTCCTTTCGAATTAATCACCATTCCCCTTCCGGCTAACCAAAGAGTTTTAGGATTTTTTGCAAAATAGTCTCCAATAGCTCTTAATGTTCCTTTTTCATAAACATCATCAGCATTTATATAAGTAACTATCTCGCCTGAAGCTTTTTCCAATCCTTTATTTATTGCGTCAACTTGCCCTTTATCTTTTTTAGATTCCCAGAAAATTATATCTGGATACTTTTGGGCATATTTATTAATGATATTGACTGTCCCGTCAGTTGAACCCCCGTCTTGAATAATTAGTTCAAGCTTTGGATAATTTTGAGAAACTATTGATAGAAAAGTTTCCTCAATAAAATCAACTTTGTTATATGAAGGAATAACTATGGAGATTTTAGGAAGATTTCTTTTTCCTTTTGACATCTTTTAAAGCTTCTTTTCTTACGTATTCTTCAAGCTTTTTCTCCATTTTTCTGCTCTTCACGTATGTTCTCGCAACCATGAAGATCACCAATATAAACCCTCCAACTACCAACATGTCAAACAAACGTGTAATAAAAAATCTCTGAGCAAAAGTTCTTAGTACGCCCGGGAAAATTACTACCAGGACTGTCAACGTCCAAATAATTGTCCACGAAACAAACTCGGCTCTATCAATTTCCCCCCTTCTGAAATTAAGTAGGGCAAGATAAATCATAGAAAAAGAAAAAATTATAGCAATTAGCTGCAAACCTAAAATCATGTTTTAATCCTCCAGCGCAATACTTCAAATAAAATACTAAAAGCGTCTAGGATGGTCACTCCTTTTACCTCATCATAGTATACGGTCTCAACAGGCACCTCGCAATGCCTCAGGTCGTGTTTTTTCGCCTTAATCACCATCTCTGTTTCAATGGCATAGCCGGTTGACTCCAGATCCATTTTCTCCCAAGTGTCTTTCGTTACAGCTCTGTATCCGCAAAGAAAGTCTGAAACATATATTCCAAAAAGAAAAGATACTAAAAGGGAAGCAAATTTGTTGCCTAAATATCTTACAAGCGGTACTCCGTGGCTTAAATTTCTTGAGCCGAAAACGACATCCATCCTATCTTTTTTCAGAGCATTAATAAATTTTTGCAAATCGGAAGCCTTATGCTGTCCATCTGAATCCATAAATATTATCGCGTCTGCTCCCATTTCAAATGCAGCTTCAGCCCCAGTTTTCATCGCCGCCCCTTTACCAAGGTTGACTTCATGATTTAATAATTGGAAATTGGAGATAAGCGGAGCTTGGCGTTTCGCGCTTGGAAGTTGGAAATTCCGCAAGACCTCTAAGGTCTTGTCTGTGGATCCATCATCGACAACTATTATTGGCAATTTTGTTTTATTAACCTGGTAAATAACATCTCCTATTCTTTTTTCTTCATTGTATGCCGGGATAACAATAAATATATTCATATCATGAGTTTTTACCTCGTTTTATTCTTAATGACAAGGTATCCCAAAACATGCTGATGGTTGCGATGACGACCGAAAATAGAGGCATCGAGTAGTCTTCTTTTTGTTTACCCTTGGTAACTTTTATCGGCGCTTCGTAAATATCCGTAAACCCTAATTTTTGGGCGCAAGTTAAAATTTCAATATCAAAGGCATAACCTTTAATCTTTAAATAAGGAAGGGTTTTTTTTATTACTTTACGCTTGAAAATCTTTATCCCAGCTTGAGTATCGGATACTTTTATATCAAATAAAGCTTTCACCAAGAATAAATAGCCAAAAGATAATAGTTTTCTAAAAAACGGGTAAACGGTATTCGAGTCTGGGTGCCATTTTGAACCAACTACTATGTCGGCATTCCGTTCTTTTTGAATTTTCAAAAGATTTGCTAGGCTCTCCGGCTGGATTTCGCTTCCTGCGTCAATAAAACCTAATATTTTACCCCTTGCTTTCTTCATTCCAAGGCGTACTGCATAACCTTTCCCCTCGTTTTTTTTATAGCCAATGACGCAAACTTGATTAGGATAAGCTTTTTCCACAACTTTTGCATTTTCGTAAGTTTTATCCGCCCTCCCGTCAACGACACAAATCACCTCATAAGATTTTCCTGTTTTTCCTAAGGTTCTGACGAGACCCTGAAGATTTTTCCCGATATATTTTTCAGCATAATATGCAGGAACAATAATAGAAATATCGACTGAATTATTTACCATTATAGATATCCTGATTTGTAATTACGCATGCTGCGTTTAAGGCTTCTATATATATTTCCGTTATTCATATAGTATCTTTAAAAGGTGGAAATGCATAGCAAAGTATATCAGCTAGGCTGCCCAATATCCCCTGACGAAGAGAGCGGTGGCTATTCCTAAAAAGATAAAAACCTTAAATCACTTTTGTTCATTGGCAAGAATTTGCTGGTAATAATCAATTGTCTTATTTGCGGTTTTTGCCCAAGAGAATTCTTTTACTCTCTTTGCCCCTCGTAGTTTTAACGCCGTGGGGTTACTCAATGCTTTATTAATTTGTTTTGCCATCTCTTTCGGATTATTTGGGTCAGCAAAAAGAGCCGAATCTCCTGCAATTTCAACTAGAGCTTGGGTTTTTGAACAAACTACGGCAGTGCCGCTTGCCATTGCTTCCAATACCGGCAACCCAAATCCTTCATAAAAAGAGGGTTGACAATAAACTGAAGCTAGATTGTAAATCGCCACTAGTTCGTCGTCCGGAACAAACCCTAATCTGATAATTTTTTTGTTGGTTCGGAATTCTTTTAGTGCTCCTTTGAAATGCGCCAATTCGGGATGGGAAATATTAAACAGAAACCGCACCCAGTCTGAAGGTCCTCTTAAAACATCTAACCCCAAGCCCAGCTCTTCAATATCTTTTGCTTGTTTACCGCAAATCACCAAATCAATATTTGCTAGTTTGCAGGCTTCAATTAATCCCATTATGTTTTTGTTAAAGTTAACATCGCCAACATAAAGCGCAAAGCGTGAAGGCAAGTTATATTTGCTCTTCACAGTGTTCAGTGTTCGGTGGTCGGTGATCGGTTTGAAGATACTACAGGGGGCTTCATAGACAACCCTAATCTTTTGGGCATCGATCCTCAAGAATCTGATAATATCTTTTTGGGACGTCTCCGAAACCGTAATAAATCCGTCTACGTTTTTTAATAGATGCTTTTGTATTTGGAACTTTAATTTTCCCTGAATTCCGGGTGGATAATTTTTAGGGTAAATAAGGGGTATAAGATCGTGAATTGTTACCACAATTTTTTGTCCAGAGGACAATCGGCCTCTGGCCGATGTTAGTTTTTGGGTCGGGAGGGTTACGAAAAATGGATTAAAGTAAGGGTAGTGAACTAGGTCGTATTTAGTTAAATCCGCTTTCTCAAAATCTACCGCTTCAATCTTCAGCCCTTTTGCTCTCTTTTTTTCTTTTTTGAGAGCTTTAATAAGCTCTCTCGTATAAACCCCCACTCCCCTTACTTTATGACCACTCGTCAACGGTCCACTATCTATGGCAATTTTTCTCATCATATTAAAACCCCATCTGGAATTTCCAAGTTATAGATACCTAATTGACCTTTAACTGGGAAAAAAGGGTCAATTTTCCGTAGATTTCTCAAAAACCAACTACGCGCACCTTTATAGACCTCAATACATGCTGCTTTTTCGTGCTCCTTCTTCATTGGCCCCACATCGTATAGCTCAACAATACAAATTGCACAACCATAGGGTTCTATTTTAGGCTTAAGAGATGAGCAGATCACAAGATCACCTCTGTATTTTGTTGACCACTTTCTAGTTTCTATTGTCTTTTTACCCTCAGCGATCATGTTCGCCCATGGCTGTTTTAGCGAAATCGCCTTCATCTTTTTCATAAGGCTTTTACTTTAACTGTTCGGTTGGAAGCAGGGTAATTTCGTCTTGTATTTTATCGTTTTTAATCAACTCGATTAATTTTTGTGCCACCCATTCGGGGGTATAGTATTTTTTCCCTTCTTCTTGCTTTTTTATTCTTTCTTCTAATCCTCCTGGGCCGAAGTTTGTTAGCACACTTCCTAAAGTGACTAAACAGACTCTGGGTGATTTACCCTTAAAGTATCTGGAAAGAGCTAAGCTTAACCCCCGCAATCCAAACTTTGAGGCAACATAACCAATTCGTTCAGGAAAAATAGGATTTTTCCCCAAACCTGACCCAATATTGACAACTAAAGATTCGCTTGATTTTTTAAGCTGTGGCAATAGCCCTTGAGTTAAAAAAAGCGGTGCCGATAAATTAACCGCCAGGGTATTGTCCCACTCCTCTTTCGATATTTCTTCTATTGACTTGTAGTAACCTATACCGGCCACATTAAAAAGGAAATCAATTTTTTCAACTTTTGATGTAATTTGCGAGACTAATTCTCTTAATGATGCCGGGTTGCCCATATCAGCAGAGATGACATCGGCTTTTCCACCCGCTTCCTCAATCATCGCTTTAGTTTTAAACAGCTCCCCTTCTCGTCGAGCCGACAAGATGATATGAACTCTTTCTTTGGCAAATTCTTGTGCAATTGCGCGCCCAATTCCTGAGCTTGCTCCAGTTACAACAACTATCTTTTTTTCTAAATTCATTCTAGCTGGTTTAATCTTCTCATATCTTCCTTACTCAATTCAAAGTCTAACGCTTCAAAATTTTATACTTTGCCAATATTTAAAATAAGCTAGGGGGTAATGGAGTGCTGAAAACAAAGACCAGATAAATCCGCGCATTCCGTCTAAAAATCCACGGTGTCTGAAGTATAAATTTAGAAAAGTGAACAGTGGTCGGTGTACAGTGTACAGAAAAAAATAAAGCAAATTCTTTGGAGTTTTGGAGTTTTGGAGTTCTTCTGCATGTAAGTCGGTGTAACGGTTCATCCTTTTCAGGTATCGATGAAATGTTGGTGAGTCGTGGTGCTCTAAATCATTAAACAGCCAAGCTACCTCACCATCTACCCTCATCTGCTCATGAACACTTTTTGCCGGAAAATACGCTTTGCCGCGCCTTACAAGTCTAATACTAGCATCGGGATAGACTCCTGCGTGAATTAGGGGTTTCCCTAAAAAGAAATTGAGCCGAGGGATAAAGAAGGCGACCACCTCACCCGTGGGTTTGCCAATTTTACCGTCCCGCTTTTCGATAACCCGCTGATGTCGCTTGAAAAGTTTAAGTTTTTTATCGAGAGATCCTTCGACTAGTTTACCCATCATTCTATTTAACAAATTTTCGTTTGAAGAATTAACAACTTTTTTAATTTCGTTGACAAGCTCTTGCGTCACTCTTTCGTCCGCATCCAGCTGTAAAACCCAATCCCCTGTTGCTTTCTCCAGAGCTTTTTGTTTATTGATGTGGAATATCGGTTCGTGCTTAACCTTGTAAACTTCGGCCCCGTATTTTTTCGCGATATCGCGAGTTTTATCGGTTGAGTCCTCATCTACTATTACTATCTCGTCGAAAATATCCTTCACCGATTCCAGACAGGGACCGATATTCTGTTCCTCATTACGCGTGGCCAGGACAACGGAGAGTGTGCGGTGTACGGTGTGCGGTGTACGGTGTTTTTTCATTTCTTTGACAAACTATTTATCATCGCTGATATTGATCTTAATAAAACCTCGCAGCGCTTACGCAATGCTAAGTATTCTTTGTTCGATATATACTCAAGGTCTTTGGACAGAATGAGAAAATAAGCAACTTCCCCGGCTGAACCCCTAGCATTATACAAAAATTTTATTAATTCCTTTGTAGTATGTCGATAATAGCCTTCAACAATATTCGCAGGGACAGAAGATGCTGCTTTCCTTAACTGAGCAATAATTCCATACAATTCCTTTGTGGGAAAAGTCTTTGTAATTCGGTAGATTTCCAGAGTCAGCTCATGACCAATCTGCCAAACTTTTAAATCTTCAAATTTTGTAACTTTACTTGTCATAATAATTACTCACCGTCTTTCACTGAACACTGTTCACTGACTACCGATCACTAACTTCGCAACTTTCTCTCCGAGCTCAACTGCATAATTGGTCCCTCTGTCCCATGGGTATACCTGTTGGATGTTTGCAAGATATAGTCCCTTAATGGGGGTTTCAAGGTCAAGTATTGTTTGTGAATAATTCAAGGGAATTATTGGCTGAGCAAAATGAGCTTTAAAGAGGTAGGCACGATTTATCCACTTTTTATCAAATTCCGGATTTATTGTTTTGAGAAACGGATAAAACACTTTTATCAAGTCGACGGCGTCTTTGTTGTAATAATCATGCTCGTGGGGTAAATAATTGCCCACATAAACGATATGTTCCCCGCCATAGTGTTTTTTGTCCATGAAATTCGTATGTTCAACAACCGCCAGGAATGGAAAGTGCCTGTTGTTTACATTAAGCCAATAAGAATTGTCTCTCAAAAATTGCTTATTCAAAGAAAGAAGTAAGTTCACCGCCCCTACTCCCTGAAGATTTAATAGACTTTTAATATAATCTGCCTTTAAATTTTTGGTAATCTTAACAAAAAGAGGAGAAGGAAGGGTACAGATTACTTTATCAAAACTGTAAATTTTTCCGTTTGAATTAATTATCAATTCCTTCCCTTTTTTATCGATTTTTTCAACTGAACTTTTATATTTAATCTCGCCTCCATTCTTCTTGAGCTTCTTCTCTAGAGCCTCAGCAAAAGCCTCAAATCCTCCTTCGGGATATAAAAGCCTGGTACTTCTTTTTTTTACTCTTGCCCAAAACCAAGAGGCCGGTATCTCTTTATAGAAATTGGCGAACTTTTTCTGAAATAAAGGCTCCCATAATAACTCCCAAGCTTCTTTGCCGTTATATTTTTTAAGAAAACTTTCCGAAGTAACTCCCTCCAAGCTTTTCCAAAAAGGATTCAGCTTTAAATATGCTAAAAGCATCCCCGACTTAACTCTTGACAAAAAGGACAGTTTGTCAAACATCAACAGACTAATCGGCGAGTCTAGCTGATATGTATTACCACCAATGAAGGTTGAGGTCTTAGGTCTATCAATTATGACTTTCTGCCCAATTTCGTCAGCTAATTTTCTGATTGCCCAATCAGAATAAAACCAATGATGATAATGTTTTTCTAGAGGCCATTTCCAATCTGGCTCTTTAAATCCACTCGCCAATCCTCCCGACCTATCTTCTTTTTCAAAAACAGTAACCGAGACACCCTTTTTCGACAATCGATAAGCAGCAGATAAGCCGGTAAAACCGGCGCCAATAATTGCTACCTTCATCTAATTTGCCACAACTTGAAAATATAAATAATCATTTGAGCCAAAGATCTCTTTGACAATATTAGCTTCATCCGGAATTTCCTCATCTGTACCCACAATCAAACTGTTAGGACTTTCCGGGCGAACCAGGTCGTAATCAATCCTTTGAAATTTATACTTATCAAATTCAGTTACGGTTGAAAACCCAAATTTATCCCTTGAAGTGAGGGCATGGTTGCTTTGAAATTTTTCAGGTGGATATTGAAGATAAAACAAAAACAGTACATAAGGCTGATCGTATCTATCCGAAATAATCACGCTTTCAAACTTATCGTTGTTTTCTCTTATATATGACACCAACTCTTTTAGCCCGTACTGCGAAGAAAACGGGTACTCTTTGGCCATATGAATCCAGTACATATGAAGATATCTTGCAAAGCTTAGAGAAATAAGTACTACAAAGGAAAGAAATATTAAATCCTGAAGCCATTTTTTACTAATGAATTCGTGTACTTGAACAAACAAGTAGATCAATCCATAGGAAGATATAATAACTAACGGTATAACCATATTTTGGGCTCGAAGGGCATGAGGAGATTGGAACGTAAATGCGGCTGCAATCGGTGCTATTAACAGCCACCAAAAAATAAATATCCATCCCTTACTTTCTTTGGGATTACTCCAAATATATTTGATAGCTCCTATCAATCCAAAAATTACTAAAAACACTTCAAAAATATACATCTGGCCAGTTTCGGGTACCTTATTTCTCTGAATGTCATCTCCAGACAAGAACAAGAATTCTCCCCAGTAATGCTCAGACCAGTTTTCTAAAAATGCTAATCCAAAATTCACTGGCTTGTTATGCAACACTACTGTCCCTAGTCCACCAAGGTTCTCGTGCTCCCCTCTTTGCTCATTAGTGCGGCTCAAAGGCCCAGGGTCGGCAAAAAGACCTACTCCTGCGGCTCTGGATAATACGCTGCCTTGAGTTAAATCAAAACCTAAAGGAATTAAAAGTAATACTCCAAAGACTCCAGCAATTACAACACTTTTAGCATTGCCTTTAATGTTATCTTTATAAATTGCTATTAATCCTAGAACCAATAACGGAGCAACTATCCTTGCGGCGTGATAAGTGTAAAAAGAAAATACAAAGCTCAGAACTGATAAATAATAATATTTGGGGTTGCCTAAGGCCTTAAGGAATAACCATGTGCCGGTTGCAATAAAAAACGTAGAGACATTTACTTCCCATCCTCCCCTTGAAAAATGAATGTGCCAAGGACTTATTGCTAAAAAAAACGCACTCGTCAAAGCTATCACCTCAGAGTAATTCTTCTTTGAGTTTCGAGGCGCTCCAAGCCGAAGGCCTAATTTCCCTAATTCGATTACTAGTAGATAAACTATCAACACGCTGCCCACACCCAAGGCTGCACTCGGAATCCTTACTGACCATTCATTCAACCCTAGAAGCTTTACGAATGGTAGAACTACATAAAAATATAGCCCTGGCTTAAAATCATTAAACGATTGAAAATGAATAGGCCAAGGATTACCATGCTCATCAGCGCCGGTTTGTATTAAAGAATAGGCATTATAGCCAATCGCCGCTTCATCTGCATTCAAGGCAGGATAAATGTCCAGTTGATAAAACCTAAGAAACAATGCCAAAAGTATTATCAATATCAAAATTACTTTTTTCATTTAACTTGTAAAATTCTAAATGCTGTTTCTACACCACCAGGATATTTTATTTCGGAGATTAAATCATATTCGTCTTTAGAAAACCCCGGGGGTATGGCTATATGATCACCGATAATTAAGCTGCCTGGTTCTGCAACTTTTGGCCAACTTACAATCTCAAATTTAATATTATCCAATTTCTCTACCAAACCAACATCCACTTCGCCTTCAGTAAGTACAGCCTTCGCTTGATAACTGGCAGGGTTATATTTTTGATAAAACAAAAAGTAAATATAGGGTTGATCATATGACTGCTGGAAGACTATTTTTTTATAGTTATTCTGAACCGTCGTAGTCTCTTCAACTGCCTGTTTATAACCGTAAAGCCAGTCTTTCGCGTTATGCACCGGCAGATGAACAAAATAAGAATCGAGATAATATATTACTGCTCCAATAATGGTCGCAGTAAGAAGAATGGAATATGAATAATGAATCAAGTTGCTTTTGATTTTATTAATCCACCGAAGGATGCCTGTTAAACCAATAGCAGATATCACAGTAAGGGGAATCACCATGTTTAAAGCTCGGACTGCGTGAACTTGGTCGCGAGATAATGCTGCCGGAAGCGGCGCCAATATTAACCAGAGAAAAATAAATTTTGATGTTTTACCCTTAGCCCGTAACAATCCTGCAAAGCCGACCGCAAGGAGTGTTAAGTCTGCCAATAAAAGCATCCCGTGGTTTGGAGCTGAGTGTCTGGGATTCTGCCAATCCCCTTCAAAAAATAAGAAGCGTCCCGAAAAATGATTTAGCCAACGTCCCATTATCCCTCTTATGAAAGTTAGCGATTCCGAATGAAATGCATAGTAGTTAATATCTCCAATGCGCGAACTTCCTTGGTCCAATATACTCTGTACATGCTCTTGTGATCTGGGGTAAGAAAAAACTGAAAAGACTTTAAGTCTTCCAGTTTTACCTTGAAATAGACTAATAATAATCGGCAAAGCCACTAGCATACCCAAGACCGCAGACCTTGTAAGAAATCTCTTTTCTACAGGTACTAGATCCTTCCAATAGACGAGTACCAAAATACCAACAACTATTGCAGTTGAAAGCTTGGCTCCTTGATAAGCAAGGAGTGTTAAAGCAAAGAACAAAGCTGACCAATAAAGTTTCTTTGGTTTCTTCAAATCTTTTATAAATAAGTAAATTCCAGCCAAGGTTAAAGTAAGTGCAAGGTTAACCTCCCAAGCCCCTCTCGAAAAGTGTATGTGCCAAGGGGAAATTGCGAGCAAAAAAGCTGTGAATATCGCTAGTGTTTGGTGTTCAGTGTACGGTGTCCGGTTACTTTGCTTAGCAAAAAGCAACAAGACAATTTTGTAAAGAAGCCAAACTGCAAATATTCCAGAAATTGCACCAGGTAGCCGAACCGCAAATTCGGTAAGGCCGAAAAGGGCTACAAACGGAACGGTAAGATAGACATAGAGCCCGGGTTTATAATCTCCGAATGATTTAAATATTAACGGTAAGGTTTTACCATATTCATCTTTACCTGTCCTTAAAATCGAATAAGCATTATATCCAAGCGAGGCTTCATCCGGAGTCAAATGAGGTGGAATACTAGAAAGACTCCACAATCGGACAACTGCAGCAAGAAATAGAATAATGAATAAGCAGAGCTTGGCGTTTTGCGCTAAAGAATTATGAATTTCGAATTTTCTAATTTGCATATATCTCGAATGCAGGTTTGTTGTCTAGAAAATTTATAGTCTTAATTTTATTCCAACCGTCAGGGAAATTTCCGGGACTGGTAATTAACAGGCAGTGTTCGGTGGTCGGTGAACAGGGTACAGTGCCACCACTCTCGAGGACGAAATCCTCATTCTGAGTGCGTGGAATTTGCCAGTCGTTGACGAAATAGAATTTATCAAACCTGTCTACCCAGTACCAATCAGATTGGTAAAAACGGAGCAAATTCTTATCCTCCTGATATGCTTTTGGATCCCAGGGCCAAAAGAAAAGGAAAAACTCATGGGGCTCTCCATATTTTTTAGAGACTATTATTCTGTCGTAATTTTCATAAGAAAGTCGACTAAAATCAACAACTTGCTGGTATCCATATTGCCAGGCCCAAGAATAGCCGTTGCGATATTCTTTCATATAAATAATAAAATAGTTCTCAAGAAAACCAGCAAGAACGACTAAATAAATTGCCATAACAATATGTGGCAGCGGAATTTTCAAATTCCATTGACGAAGTCTTAAGCTCTGCTTATTTTCAATTTTCAATTTTTTCTGTTTTAGCCATTCTAGTATCCTCCACACGCCAACTGACGTTATGACCATTGGTGTCGGTAGCATTGTGATTGAGCGCAAAACGTGCGGTGCTTCCCTCGTTAAACTCGATGCTACCGGCCCTAAAATTAACCATCCCAAGATAAGCATAGATGCCTTGCTTCTTCTCTTTACAAGGTAGAAAATTCCAATGATAAGGAAAAGCGCGTTTACCGAGTAGAGTAATCCGTACCCCGGAATGCTAAATTGGAAATGACTTCCCCCTTTAGTAAATAGAAAGCTCCCCGAAAAATGAGATACCCAGTTTTTGACAAATCTTTGCCCAAAAAATGTAGCTTTGTTATGAACCGCTCTGGCTAAAAAAGGACTT
>SDBT01009477.1_pt1 | contig 15783 bp, 17 predicted proteins | sample 2277101 | NCBI WGS metagenome assembly SDBT01 (sample SAMN10404973, study PRJNA504765) | marine sediment metagenome | isolation source: marine sediment core GS10_PC15, 103 cmbsf | place: Arctic Ocean: Southern Knipovich Ridge | collected 2010 | reverse complement strand
CAACCGAGATCCAAAACTTTTAGCCCTCTATAATCATAGGATTTTTTAATAATCTCCCATCGCTCAATCCAAGAACGGCTACCACCAAAATGTATGTCATTGATAGTAATGTCATAGTAATTGCCTTCTTTCATTAAAGGTAGAAGAGGAACATTTTCTGGGTTAATAAAAAAATTACAAGATGATTGAAAAAACACGAAACATGCTAAAAATAAAATATTTCTGATATTCATTTCTATTTCCTGTTTTAGACGCTATACAGGCTTTATATTTATTTTTTAAAATTTAACAAAATTGGTGAGCTGATTTCTAGGATTATTTGACAAAGCGATTTTTTTACACTTTAGACCATCCTATCTAATAAAATGTAAGGATTTTTGGTAAGCAAGAGTTTGATTGCAATTTTTTTTAAAAGATGGTGGTATTACCCAAGTCCTCTTTGTTGTAATTTTTCTGAAAAAAGAAGGAAGAGATTATGAAATTGTATCTATCTTTATTGCTTACCTTTTATGCATATGCACCTAGCATTTTTGCTATCGATATACTACCAACGAGAATTGAATCAAAAAAAGACAAGCTAACTCTATATACTGATTCTAAAGAAACAGAAAAAATGGGATATGGAAATTGGAATCCTTATCAGGATGGTGAATACTTGATGATTAAAACATTCATACAAGAAGGTGATATTGTTATTGATGCAGGAGCGCATAAGGGAGAGTGGTCCAATCTAGTGTTAGAGCATACTGATAATAACTGCCATCTTTATTCATTTGAGCCAGTTCCAAATTTTTTTAAGACATTAACTGAAGAAGTAGGCAATAGGGCGGAGTGCCATAACGTAGCATTGGGTAAAAACGAGACTGAAGTATCAATGTATTACTATTATGAAGAAAGTGAAGGGTGCAGTTCCTTATTTGAACGAAAAGTGCTTAATACTATTCCCGTTAAACGAATAACGGTGCCAGTTACTTACTTGGATAAGTTTTGCAGCGATAATAAAATTGACCATATCGATTTTCTTAAAATAGATACAGAAGGCGCTGAATGGGATGTGTTGCAAGGAGCCAATGAGTTAATAACGCATAAGAAGATACCTATCATCCAATTTGAATATGGTGGCACCTATCCGGATGCTCATATTACACTAAAGCAAGTGTATGAATATTTCACAGCTAAAGATTATGCTATCTTCAGACTAACTGCAGATGGATTAATTCATGTATCGCAATGGAGAGAGGAATTAGAAGATTTCCATCTTTCTAACTGGCTGGCTGTTCTTAATGATGATATTTGAAAGTGTTTATAATGAAACAGATAAAAGCATTTATTTTAATAACTTATTTCTTTTCATGTAATATCTATGCTGGTCCAGAAGACTTTGTAAAAGATGGAAACATAATTAATGAACTTACAACATTGGAATACGTAGATATTATTAGACCGTTTTTGCCAAATAATCCTCATATTTTAGAAGCAGGAGCACATGGAGGGCAAGATACGGTAGTTTTGGCAAAAAGTTGGCCTTTTGGAACGGTATATGCTTTTGAACCGGTTCAGAAGTTTGTGGAGTTTACAAGAAAAGAAATTGTAAAGCATAAAGTTAACAATGTTCAGCTTTTTCCTTTGGCACTTTCAGTTTCTTCTGGTGAGCAATCTTTTTATTATAGCACCACAATTGGTGCCGCTTCTTCTTTGTTGGAAGATAATGGATTGGAAATATGCAATTATCAAGACACACTTATGAAAGTGCAAAGCACTAATTTAGATGAATGGGCGCAGAAAAATCAGATCGATCATATTGATTTCATGTGGCTTGATATAGAAGGAAGTGAGTTGCCTGTTCTACGGTCTGCACCGAATGTCTTGAAAACAGTTAAAGTAATTATTACAGAGGTTAATTTTCTCGAATTTCGTAAGGATAGCACACAATACCAAGATTTATACGAATTTTTAACAACAAATGGATTTACATTATACCAAATATGGGGAAATCCAAAATGGCAGGGCACTGCTTTATTTGTGCGTTCAGAATTGGTGACTAGGAATTAAACATTCTCCAGTGGCCCGTAAAACCCTGGTTTTTAACCGGGATAAGGCCGCGATTCATTAGCCTAGGCCACGACTTAAAAGTCGTGCGCCGCCTCACTTTTAAACAATTCATTGTTTTTTGAAGTATTTTTGTATTTTAATAACTTAAAATAAGTTAGGGATGGGTTGTAACATGGGATAATCATATTTAAGTGTTAGTGGGTTAGGAAGGATATTTGTACTGGGTAGCTTGCTATCTGCTTATCTGAGTTAGGCTCAAGATATAGGAGTATGGCATTGGAAGATGTTTCTTTAGAGCTATATTGTTAATGTCTATTTAGAGGGGAGTAGTCATGACTAGATCTTTGAAATTTTTTATATTCATAATGATTAGTTTTTTTTGTAACCATTTAATTGATGCGCAAATTGATAATTTACGGGTTTCAATTATTATACCATGTCACTCTAAGCATGGGGTTCATTTATATGAACTTTTGCGGTCTTACGAATTACAAACTGTGTTACCTGATGAGGTTGTTATTTCGATATCTGAAAGAGAAAAAGTATCTAATGAATTAATGAATGATTTGAGAGATACAGATTGGGCTTTTCCGGTTAAGTATATTTTATCAAAAGAGCGTGTCTTTGCGGGAGAGAATAGAAATAAAGCCTGTCGAATTGCGAAGGGCGATATTTTTATATGTCAGGATGCAGATGATTTGCCTGATTCCAGACGTATTGAAATAATCAAGTTCTTTTTTAGTAAGTATAACGTTGATCACCTTATGCATTGTTATTATTTCAGCGAAGATTTGAAGCATATTAACTTTACCGGTTCTAAGAGCTTGGAAGAAATGGACTTCATGTATCCTAGAAATATGCGTGAAGTATGGTCAACGGGTAAAAAAGTTCATTTTGGAAACATAGCAATAAAAAGGAATGTTTTTGATAAAATTAAGTGGACAAGTAAACCAAATGGGCAAGATGAAGAATTTGACGAAAAAGTATATGGCGCACGGTTTAAGTGTATGGTTGTACTTGAGCCACTTACTCTTTATAGGATTGAGCTTTCTTCTTGGAAAAGATTTTTTAAAATAGCGTAAAACTTTTGAAATTAATTTTTAGTTGACCTCAATATAATTTTTTTTATAGATTTCGCATTAGTTAAAAAGGGGTTAAAAAGTGAAGGATACTTAATGCGGTATGTAAATTTAGCGTTTAGGTTAACTACCAATAACCTTTTTCTTATAGTGCTTATCCAGATGTTTATGTACCCCATAAATTATGTGTCGGCTGTAAGTGATACTAATAATCATGAATTACCGCATCCTTATAATACTATTTCAGTATTGCCATTCGATAATTCGGGCCATTTTGGGGGAAGGCAAGCAGCAGGCTTATCTTTTGTTATCAAGAGGTATAAGCCGGAGGTCGTTGTAGAAATTGGATCATATCTGGGCGCTTCAACGAGATATATTGCTGAGCTATTGCCTGATGAGGGGACCGTATATGCGGTTGATCATTGGCTCGGGAATGAGGAGTGGCAAGGCCAGCCTAATTACCAGGACACTCAAAAATTGTTTTATCAAAAATTTTTATCAAATGTGATTCATGAAGGGCTTTATCATAAGATCATTCCTATGAAAATGCCTAGTTTGGAAGCTGCAAAAATAATTAAAGTAAAGCCGGATTTAGTATTTCTGGATGGTGCTCATGACTATCAAAGTGTGTATGCAGATCTTACTGCTTGGTATCCCCATATAAGAGGTCACGGTGTTTTATGTGGAGATGATTACAATTGGGGACAATCTAAACCTGTTAAAAGAGCAGTTGATAGATTTGCAAGAGAAAATAGGTTAAAAGTTAAACTCATAGCTGATTGGTTTTGGTATTATGAAAAAAAATAGGGTCTAGACCCTTGGACATTAAACCATAAAGTGTATTAACATCCCAATTCACTAATTGATCCATGTAATAAAATTTTATTCATAATTAATTTATTATGTTCCCAAATAGCATGAAGTGGATATATTATTACTTTGTGATTTCCAACAATTTCCACTACACGCCCAAAATAGGATTGAGATCTAATTAATATATCAAACCGTGACATATTATAGATGTCTTGTGCTGCTCTTTCTTTATAAGAATATCTCCTATTATCTTCATAATGAAAAATAATATCCGGATTGCTAACAGCTTGCTCAATTCTTTTTACTAAGCTTTCAGGGTTTTTATCATCAGTAAAAATTTGAACAAATAGTAACTTTATTTTTAATTCGTTAGATATTTTTTTTATTTGGTCTATATAATATTGGTCAGGAGGGAATTTAGTATCCCATCCTGAATGCTTATCTACTAAACCGAAACTTTTATTTGGCAATTCTTTAATTGGAAACAATTTATTAGTATAAAAATTAGATCCATAATTATATGGATCACTTACTCCTTGTATATAAGATACTTTTGATCGGTCAAAAGTAAAATACTGTAAAGAGGATTGGACTCCATCATATTGTTGTGCTCCTCCTGTTCCCTTTCTTATATGAACGGCAACAGAAATTCTGTCCTTGGGTAACTGATTAATTATTTTCTCTAAACGTGGTCCCTCTTTTAATTTAAGATCGCTTTTGATTTCATTGATCCACAAAGGATGGATAAAATCAATTTGCATATTGATAGGAACCTCAAAAAGAACGTTTTCTTTATCAAGATTACTAATAATTTCTTTTTCATCTTTTATTCTTATCTTATGTTGATACTGATTGAAATCAACTAATTTTTCATTCAAATCAATTGAAAAAATGTCAGAATAATTAAATGGTCTATAAAAAAATGGAATATTATTCTTCAAAGAAGAAAACTTTGCTAAACAAAAAGCTATTGTTGCATGACCAATCCAGCCTTCTCCAGCATTAGTAATTGCAGTTTTTCCTATAATAATATTCTGAGATATGAGTAAAAAAAATCCTAACACGTAATGAATCATATTATGAATCCTCCTCATAAATTTTATTTGCAGTACTATAATGTATTTATTAAACCAAGCACAATAAAAATTTCTTGATTATCGTTTTGAAGCTCTTCCAAAATTTATAAATACCTTTTTAGGGAGAAGGGTTTTAGCATCTGTTTTTGGTATCGCAAAATTACATGATGGAAGGCAGCTGGATTTAAAGAATTTTATTACCATTTAAAATCTTCTTCATACCCTAATTTTTCAAGAAGACTTTGGGCTTTTTGTTTAAATAGTTGTTTGTGTTCATCAGTAAATTCTTTTTTTCATGCACCGATTACGCCTTTTCTAAAAGTCCATGAGACTGGGCTGGCTCCATGTATTTCTTGGCAAAGCGAAAGAATTTCCTCGTCTATACGAGATATGTTGAGATGTTTTAATATATTTTAACTTTTTGGAACTGTATTTTTTCAGATTCCCCCCCGTTTGGGCCAACTAATTTTTCAAAAGTTGTTGTGTATACAAATGGTACGTCCATCCATCCAAGCCTTTTTTCAAATATAGTAACGACATCTGACTCAAAAAAAATAAGTGATTCAGAGTATGATGCATTAGGACTGTTTTCAATAAAATGTCTTACTAAATCATTAAAGGGGTACTCTGGCAATCCTCGATCTCTTCTGAATTTATTTGTAAAGTGTGCAGCTGATATGACGACATCTCTAGGGTCTCGATAAATAAAAATTCCGCGATATCCATATTTTGCAAATTCATTGATAGTAGTTGATACTGCAGGTTCGTGATTACAAATTATATATTCTTCACTACTTACATAGCTCATATCTAGCCTATTTTCTTTGGAGATGACCTTTTTAAGTAAATTTAAAAGAAGATGTGTTCCTGCCTTTGGAATGCTTACTTGAAACACGCGATTAGCTGTAAGGGTGCAACCGAAAAACAGAAATAAAATGGATAATTTTTTCATAGCTTTTTTTCAATATTTAGAGATGAATATCAAAGATACCTGTTCACTTTCAAATAATTAACAATTTTTTCAATAGCTACATCTACAGAAAGATTCGTTGTATCAATAATTATCTCAGTACTTTCTGGTTCTTCATAGGGATCACTGATGCCGGTAAATTGCGGAATAATACCTTCTCGTGCTTTTTCGTACAGTCCTTTTATATCCCGCTCTTCGCAGGTGCTTAGTGGGGTTGAAACATATACTTCTATGTAAGCACCATTTTTTTCTATTGCTTTACGATTGTGTTCTCGATCGGCTTCATACGGAGCAATGAGTGAGCAAATGGCTAATCCACCATTTTTTGTAATTTCATTGGCAACATATCCTACTCGTTTCACGTTGAGCGAGCGATGTTCTTTTGAAAAACCAAGTTCGCTTGAAAGGTGTTTGCGCAATTCGTCTCCATCAAGAAGTGTGATGGGGCGTTCTTGTATTTCCATTAGTCGTTGTGCAAGTGCATTGGCGATCGTAGATTTGCCGGCACCAGAAAGTCCAGTGAAAAAGAGGGTAATACCTTTTTTTAAACGAGGAGGATATGCTTTTTGCAATTCTTGAATTACTTCTGGAAATGAAAACCATGCGGGAACTTCTGTGCCTTCTGCAAGCATTTTTCGAAATTGTGTGCCAGAAATTGTTAATATTTCTTTTCCTTCAGGAGCCTTATCTCGAGGATAGTACGCATCTTCTTCTGCTATATAGACCATTTCTTGAAACGGTACCATAGTGATGCCAATTTCGTTGGCATATTCTTTAACGAGCTCTTGTGCCTCATATGGTCCATAAAAATTACTACCATGACGAGTTAAACCTGAACGCACATGATTACGGCCAACTACAAAGTGAGTACAGCCATACTCTTCTGGATCATAAAAGGTGCCATGACGATCGGGGCCTGGGCCTGCGTGATCACGACCAATGATAAAATGGGTACAACCATAATTTTTTCGAATGAGAGCATGCCAGAGTGCTTCGCGTGGGCCAGCCATTCTCATTGCAATAGGAAGAAGGCTGAACGTAGCTATACCCTCTGGGTAATAGTTCATTATTTTTTTATAGCATCGAATACGTGTGATGTAATCGACATCGCCCGGTTTGGTCAGGCCAACTACTGGATGCACAAGAAGGTGCGCTTTTTTTTGTTCTGCGGCTCGTTTGGTTAATTCATAGTGTGCCCGATGCATTGGATTGCGTGTTTGAAAAGCAACTACTTTTTCAATGCCGTGTGATTTAAAGTACGCTTTGAGTTCTTTAGGTGTTCGGCGTAAAGATTCAAAATCATAGTGTAATTTTGGGAGTTTATGGGCAGAGACTATGCCTCCCACATAATATTCTTGGGTATTATTAAAAAGGTAATCTACGCCGGGATGATCGGTGCTTGTAGTTCCATAGACATATTTTGCTTCTTTCTCTTTGTCGGCTTTCCAGATATCGGTAACGGTGAGTTGCGCAATCACATCGCTATGATATTTCAAATCTACTGTCATGCCGGGAGTGAGTGTTTGTGCTTGTTCTGCAGATACATCAAGCGTGATGGGGATTGGCCATACTGATCCATCTGCAAGACGAATTGATTCTACAACGTTATCATAATCTGCACGCCCCATGAATCCTTTAAGTGGTGCAAATCCTTCATTGAGGATCATTTCTAAATCACATAATTGTCGATTGGCGAGTGATAGTGATGAATTAGCAAAGCATGGTACAACTGATAACCATGCAAGTAGAACAATACTTTTTTTCATTTTCTACTCTCCCTAATATATTTATTATTTTTACCAATCAAAATCTTTTTCATATCCTAAGTCTATAAGAAGTTGGCCGGCAACTTGTTTGAATAGGGCTTTATTTTCGTTGGAATAATATTTTTTCCAAGAATCTATTTGCCCTTCTTTAAAAGTATGGGTTTCTCCAAATAAACGTGTTGCCAGTTCAGTGATTTCTGCATCATTTAGATCTATCTCTAAAAATTCTATTATCTTTTTTATCTCTTCATGTTGTTTTGTAGCCTCTCCTCCGCCACGAGGCCCTACAAGTTTTTCAAAAGAAGTTACAAAGGTGTAAGGATATTGAATAGCCCATTGTAAATAATAATGATAGCATTCGTTAATATCCTTGTATCTCAGAAAGCAATTATTTCTTCCAGTTACGATTGCTATCATTTCGGGAAAATGTTGTACTCCCCAATCTATAGTAGAGTGATTGATAGGTTTGCGTAGTGTTCGCAATAACGCAATAACATGTTGCCGAGGATCCCGCAATAAAAGAATCAGTTTTGCATTGATTTCTTTCATTTTTTTAATTTTATTATGATTAGGCTCTAATGTTCCCAATTCTGTTTGATAGTTCCACTCATGTCCCCAGTATATAGTTCTATTGAGCGCAGATATATTTGAATTTTTTTGTTCATTGAGGACAATTTTTAAAAGCTTTAAAACTAAGTTTGTGCCAGTTTTTGGCAAGGTAAACAGAGCGACATTTTGTGCAGAAATCTGTGATATGAGCAATAAGCTAACGAGTATTAATTTGTTTTTCATTTTGAAATTTCCTTATTCATTTTACAATATCTTTCTTTGGTATAGCAGCGTCAGTCCAAAATATACAAGATATGAAAAGCAAGTGGCCAAAGAGCAGCCGAGAATACCGAGAGGATGAATGAGCAGCGCATTCAACATAATATTCAAAAAAGCGGGGAGCATGAGCGCAATCGCTAAAAAAGTAGTTTTCTTTTTGTATTGAATGAGTGTGGAAGCGAAATAGCTACCCAGTAGAAAAACTTGGCCCATTAACAAGAGCCATACATACTTAAGTGATTGATGATACGAAGGGGGAAGAATCCATAACAATACTGGCTTGCATGTGGTTAGTCCTATCGTAATGAGCATGGCTGCAGTTGTCATACTGATCCACATGGTGCGTTTATTTTCTTGTTCGATGATTTTAATAGTATTTTCGTATTGTTTATATCGTTGCAAAATATAGGGCAAGTATGAGCCAGCCCAGGGAACCAGTACAAGTGTGTTAAATAATTGCGCAAACAGATCCGCAACGGAATAAATGCCAACTTCGCGTACTGAATAATAATAGCCGAGCATCCATCGATCAGAACTTGCCAATATCCAGCTACAGATAATGCCTGGTATGAAGGGAGCGCCATATTGTATATATGGGATTATTTTTTTTAGAGCTTTGGGGATGTTTCGATGGAAACTATAGCTTTTGCGAATATAAAGATTCAGGCCAATAGCTGCTGCATACAATTGCCCAAAAGCTTGTGCACAGATAACTCCAGCCACACCAAGTTTTAATATCCATACGGTTAAAATCGTGATGAGCATGGTGAGACATGCAATGGTTATTTGCAGTAGTGTGAGCTGTTTTGCAAGCCGATTATATTGGAGGATCTGATATAAAAGTTCTGCATAAAAAAAAAGAAAGATAGAAACGAGGGCGGCCAGAAGTGCAGTGTTACTGACAGTATCAAAAAAAATATATGCAAGAATCTGTTTTTTTAGCTGCCATGCAGTCAATAGTACTGGGATTGCGATGATCGTGTATATGATGAGTAGCTCATTAATAAATTTTTTTTGCCCCATAGCATCATGATGAAAATATTCAATCGAAAGCATTTGCCTAAGCCCGAGGCCGATGATAGCGGTTCCGATAGTGATAAAGGCGGTGAGCAATGCAAGTGCGCCATAGTCTGAGGGGGTAAGTATGCGCATAATGAAGGGCACTAAAAAAACAGAAACTGCTCGTAAAATAAGTGAGCCAAAAGAGTAGGTAAAAAAATCTTTAAGTACACGTGCTTTATGCAGCGTTATAAAAAGGGGAGAGATAGTTTTCCAAACTGATTGAAAAACATGCATGATTACATATAAATGGGAAATTTACTGCACAATATTTCAACTTCTTGTCGAATCGTGTGCAGTTCATTCTCATTATCATGATGTTGAATTGCGCGATCGATAAATTGTGCGATTAATGCCATCTCTTTTTCTTTCATGCCGCGTGTAGTAATTGCGGGCGTTCCTAAACGGACACCGCTCGTAATCCAGGGCTTTGCAGTATCGAAGGGAATGCAACTTCTACTAACCGTAATACCAGCTTTTTGTAATATGATGTCTGCCTTTCTGCCGGAAATATTCTTGTTGCGTAGATCAACAATAAAAAGATGATTATCGGTGCCACCTGCTACAATGTGATAGCCTCGATCTTGAAGGTGTCGAGCTAACTCTTGCGCGTTGACAATAATCTGCTTTTGATAGTCACTAAATTCTTGCTGCTCTGCTTCATGGAAGGCAACTGCTTTTGCAGCGATAACATTCATAAATGGGCCGCCTTGAATTCCGGGCATTATTGCTTTATCAATTGCTGCGGCTAATTCTTTTTTGCACATAATAATAGCGCCTCGTGGGCCGCGTAATGTTTTATGCGTGGTAGAAGTTACGATATCAGCATGAGGGAAGGGGCTTGGATGAAGACCTGCGGCAACTAATCCGGCGATATGGGCAATATCTGCCATTAAAAGAGCACCAACTTTTTTGGCAATTTGAGCGAACTGTGCAAAATCGATAGTGCGTGAATAGGCTGATGCACCGCAAATAATAAGCTTTGGTTTGTGCTTCATTGCAAGTTGTTCAACTTCATTAAAATCGATGCAATGAGTTGTAGGATCCACTTTGTATTGCACTACGTTATAAATTGAACCTGAAAAGTTAACCGGATGTCCATGCGTTAAATGCCCTCCCTCAGATAAACTCATGCCAAGTACGGTGTCTCCGGGCTTGAGCACTGCAAAATAGGCGCCCATATTCGCCTGAGAGCCAGAGTGGGGTTGTACATTTGCATGTTCAGCGTTGAATAGTTTTTTGCATCGTTCAATGGCCAAAAGCTCTGCTTCATCCACAACTTCGCATCCAGCATAATAGCGTTTTCCCGGATAACCTTCAGCATATTTGTTGGTGAGTACTGATGCACTCGCCTGCCTTACTTCTTTCGAACAATAATTTTCAGAAGCAATGAGATTAATGGTGCTTTCTTGGCGCTGTTCTTCTTTAGTAATCAAATTAAAGAGAGTAGTGTCTCGCTTCACGGGGATCCTCGTAGTTTGAATTACTGAAGTCCAGGATGATATACAGAGAAAAATTGATAGGAAACGATTTCGTTTCATGCTACTCCTTCGGTTTGCGGTAGTGTACCTCAGGATTGCAAAAAGAGAAAGAAGAAACCCGCTTAACGCGGGCTCTTTTGTTTCTCTTTTTTCTGGAGCGCATATGCCTTTAATATTGGAAGAAGATTCCAAATCCGTACTTTTCCATTTTTGTGTCCTGTGGCAAGTAATTTTTTATCGCTGCAATAGCCTAGTGCAGAAACTTTTGATCCAGAATTAAATTTTCGTATAAGGCGTTTATTTTTTCTTGAATGAATCAGCACTCCATTCGGATACATTGTTCTTATGGTAACTTTATCATTATATGAGTAGCAGCACGGTTTAGAACTTGCGAATAAACTGAAAGTGGGCTGTTCCCGCTCATATTCAAGAATACCCTGTTTGATTGAACGAATCTGCACTTCATTCCGATGCACCGTTACAATATTTTCTCCACCGTTAACAAATGTCGGGCAAAGAACTGTTGATTTCCCATCCCACTCAGTGACCATTTCAGGATCAGGCAGTCTGGTATATCCTTTAAAGCTACATGCTCTTTCAGAGACATATGCTAGATCATCTCTGTATGCTCCTGCAAGGGCATATGCTTGATCTGAGTGCTTTTGCAGCTTCATATGCGTTAGGAGGTGAGCCAAAATTATCCTCTTTGGGCTTTTCATGTATGTGAAGTTTGGACAGCATTTTCCTCGTATTCGGTTTTTCTATGTCCATTTTCTCCATGGCATGCATATGTGGCGCTGCAAGCAAGAACGTAATTGCGAGTAAATGTGAACTATTCATGCCAATTCCCTTACGATAATAATTTTGTTAAAAAATTGATGATTCAAGATACTTGAAAATACTTTAGAAATTTATGATTTTTCGATTTTTTATGCGATTTGTTCAGAACTGTGATAGGTAATTTCTTTTATTTTTTCAATTTCGCGCAGGAACGTCTGTTCAGTAGAAGGTTCTTGCGTAAGGATAACATGATTGTATGTATTTAGGATTACCTCATGAATGGCGACCCGAGAAAGCCCTTCTGTGAGTTGTGTAAGTTGTTCTACCAGTCTTTGAGGAGCACCCTTAAACACCTCTTGCATAGTCGCTTTAATAAGATTATAGCGTTGTTCGGGTGTAGGTGGGCCAATGTATATTTTTGATTTAAATCGGCCGGGACGTAATAATCGCTTATCAATTTGTTCTATATGATTAGTTGCAAATATATACAAGACACGCACATGCGGATTAACTTGATGTACTCCATCAAGAAGCGTGAGTAATGCATGAAGCACCCCTTTATTTTTTGAATCGAGCAAAAGATCTATTTCATCAAAAAATACAATAATTGATTTTGCAGCTCTCATTTTTGAGCAATATTCAGATGCCCGTAATTTTTTTATGACATTACCATTTTGAATATCTGTTGCATCAATGGAGATGAGTGGTGTTTTACCTTCATCGGCCAATGCTCTGGTGATGATTCCTTTTCCATTGCCTGGTTCACCATACAGCATGATTGCTAACCTGTTGCCAAAATACCGAATCGGATTGCTGAGCCAATTGGCAAAAAAGGAAAGTTCCTGAATGATGGCATCATTTTGAATACCTTCTATTTTCTTAAAACCAATTTTTTTGGGGTGATAAGAAATCCATTCATGAAGGGATGCTTGCTCTCGTTTTTCTTTTTGCCAATCTTTAATAAACTGGTCTCGTTTTAGAAGCATCAGTTTTTCATTTTCAAGTCCAGCTATGTATCCGTTGATATTTGCTCCACCTATAACGAGAGCATATGCTGCTCCAAGATAGGCAAGTGACCAGCCATCAATTGTCCCGTCTTGAATAAGCTTTTGTCCCATTTCGAAGGAACCTTTTCCTGCGCTCATTACACCCCCTAGATACCACACGAGGGTTGTACTGCCATTTAGTTCAGCCAGATTTATATTTTTTATGGCAGGATTTAAAAGTGCCCATCTTTTGAGTAATCGCCACCAACCTTCTCTTTTAGGAAGCGGTGTTAGCTTGAGATATTCATTTTTAATGAGTTCTTTTAGTTCCTTTAGCCACTTAACTTTTTGTTTGATTGACAACAATGTAGCTTTTTGCTCCAAAGGAATATGTTCTTTTTTATGAGGGAGCTCTTTTTGAATATTCAAAACGTTAGCAAGTTTGTGCATGAATGGTAGAGCCGCATTGATACCTTTTTCGGGATCGAATTTGTAGGTATTGACCACTTCATCATAACCGTTTTCTTGATAAAAGATTCTATTAATAGCGTCAATCTTTTTCTGTCGTTCTTCAGGGATTTCTAATATTGGATGTACTCGCCCCCAATCAGCCATGTCGATGCATTCATGAGTATATGTACCCAGAGAGGACATGAGATATTCAAATTGCAAAAGAGGATTAGTTTGTTTTTCTTGCTTGGAAAGAACAGGATCAAACTCAGTTATATTGACGATTTGTGTTGCCTGATCATTTTCTCGAACCGGGTTCACTGATCCTTCTGGCAATAGTGGCGCTGAAAAAGCAAGCATAACTACGAGCAAATGGCGAATTAAGTTCATAAAACCCCCATTAAGAGCGTGAAAAATATCCATTGCATATGGATGAGTATGAGGGTAAGCCCTATTTTGTCAATAAAACAGGGGGGTTTAGGGGATATTATGGTCAATTGAGAATGCGGTTGTATTGCTTTTTTGAGTTGGCAGATTATACTGATTTTAATGGGAAAAACCGCTTTTTACGTAAGGAACAATTTTGATAGTCACGTCAGATTTCAAAAAAGGTACCAAAATTCTTCATAAAGACGAGCCGTATGCTATTGTTGATTTTCAGCATGTAAAGCCAGGAAAAGGCGGCGCGTTTGTTCGCACTAAAATGAAGAATATGATTACTGGTTTGATCCGAGAAGAGACATTTCGTTCGGGGGAAAAATTCCCTTCACCAGATCTTCAGTATAAGGAGATGCAATATTTATATGAAGATGACGGGCTTTATAATTTCATGGATCAAAAAAATTTTGAGCAAGTAGCGCTGAACAAGTCCCAACTTGAAGATGTTCTTGATTATCTTAAAGAGCAAACTGTCTATATAATTCTGTATTTTAAAAATAATCCGATTGCGGTTACTCCTCCGATGTTTATGGAGCTGAAGATAACTGAAACTATTCCCGGAGTACGCGGTGATACAGCACAAGGAGGGGCTACTAAGCCGGCTACCCTTGAAACGGGAATGGTGGTACAAGTGCCATTGTTTGTAAATGAGGGAGAAGTTGTTAAGGTTGATACGCGCAAAGCTGAGTATATAGAACGAGTACAGCGATAATGAGTATGATGGCAGATCCCCCAGAATCAAATTGCACTATAGCAGAAACAGAAGAAACGCATCTTGGTGAATCGGCCACCGACGTGTTTGCCTATAATGACCTTTCTCGCAGAGATGTGCGTGCTCTGATTTTCTATCTTTTGTATGCGGCTGAATCTTTTGATTACCAAGAATCTATTGAAGCAATCGTTGATAACTTTAATCGTGGCTTTGATTTGGATATTCCCATAGAAAGTGAAGTTGTTTCGGTAGCTCAACAGATTATCGATATAAGAGATCAGTTAGATGAACAGTATAAACCGCTGCTTTCAAATTGGCGTTTTGAGCGCATTGGGGTGTCCACTAAGTTGATATTGAGATTTGCACTATGGGAATTACAAAATAGCGATACCGATCCACGTATCGTGATTAATGAAGCGGTGGAACTTGCAAAGGGATTTGCAGAAAAAGATGCCTATAAATTTGTGAACGGCATTCTCGATAAATTTGTTAAAAAACGGGAGGAGGAGAAAAAATAATCTCCTTTTTTGAGAATTTGTATGAAATCAAACTCTTCTAAAAAACCATCGAAACCCTGTTCTCCAACAGCCTCCCTTTGAGGATATTGGAAAAGTAATAGCTGAATTTCATAAAAAATGTGAAAAGAAAAAATAATTATTTGCGCGTATAAAAAAGGTTGAGAAGAATGAAGTTGGATAGAAAGTATATTATTTTAATAATCGTCATCTATATTCAAGCCACATGCGCAGAAAGTTCGCTTTCAAAAAAAATATCCTACTTTTGTAAGGGAGCTGCTGTTCATGTACTTAACCACACCTGTCCAAATATGGCTACTCGCTTATGCCCCTTGTCCGAAAAACAAAAGCAACTCAAACTATTTGGCTATGATTTGGGTATTGAATACCATACTCATTCAGATAATCGTTTTGTTAAACCTGAAAAAAGAGCTATTTTTTATTTGCATCCATGGGGTGTGGTTGGGATGCCAAATAAAAATCATGCGCATCTTTTAAAATTATATGATGTACTTCCAGGAGACGTGATCACATTTAATTTTCCTGATGGTGTATGGCGTGCTCCTGTTCCGGTATGGTATTCATCGCTGGGACAGCTTTCGGATGTACTTCCGGCATTGTATGCCTTGAACTATGCATATGATACGTTTGGCCTGCAAGCGGTTGATCTGTTTGGGTATTCGCGAGGTGGGGCTGTTGCAGTTAATATGGTTGCGGTATTGCATGATAAAAGTGGAGCGTATGATACCTCCTTAGCAGAAATTAGCATAGCTTATGC
>SDBT01009476.1_pt1 | contig 15784 bp, 21 predicted proteins | sample 2277101 | NCBI WGS metagenome assembly SDBT01 (sample SAMN10404973, study PRJNA504765) | marine sediment metagenome | isolation source: marine sediment core GS10_PC15, 103 cmbsf | place: Arctic Ocean: Southern Knipovich Ridge | collected 2010 | reverse complement strand
TCGTTTTTGTTGTGTCTGGTGGCTGGTTGTGGTTAGGGCGTGTCTTTGTTCTGGCAACCTCAAGCGTCTATTCAGTATCCCCCGTTCTGGATAATTTCCTCGGCTCATAAGATGGATGTGTAATAACCATTACATCCGCCGACTTTTTAAATTTCAACTCAAATAAGTCTGCGGTTAGATATGGAGTTTCGATCTCGTATGGCGTAGTGGAATATAAACTCGCGACTTCTGTCGGAGTAAGTACATCTTTAAACATTGACACTTCATCTATTTTGTCGGCACAGAACACTTCGTTGGCAACATCTCCGGTTCCTCTTTGCGCACCTATTCTCACTTCCTCGCCACCATCCTGCATAGCTCCATAATTTGCATCATTAGCAGCGGTGGAAGCGACTACTACGCCATCAACATAAAATATAATGCCGTCCGCTGCTGTTGCACTTCCATTATCGGTGGCGTCGTAGGAAGAACAAAGAAAATGCCATCCTAAGTCAACTGCGGCATCAGATATAGAAGAAATCTCATAACTAATCATAGACTCTGAGCCTGCGCCTGAATTATATAAAGCTGAAACATCGCTAGCAGTAATTTCTATATCAAATACCACTACATTGTCAATTTTATCTTGATAATATAACGACAACGATCCACTAAGATAGTATGCACCAATAGCCACTTTTGCTGTAAGGTTTTCCATAGCGTCATAAGACGCATTGTTGATAGATGTTGCCGATACAGAAGAACCGTCGATGTATAAGGTAATTAAATCTGCCGCAGTTGCTCCGGCAGTGCTTTGGCCTGTATATGTCGCAGCTACAAAATGCCAACCAGAAGTTAGAGCATCGTTCGAATATCTTACTGTATTTGTTCCGGCACTTGCGCTTTCATCTCTTAAGACTAATCTTAAAGAGTCTGATGCGTCAATTGTAAGCGCCCATTCACCTTTGGTGGCAGTGTCCCATTTAGTCAGAATCATCTGAGTTAGACCAGTTCCTGTTTGCACAAAGACCCATGCACTAATACTAAACGGACTGTCAACAGTGCCGTTGCCGAAACTTAAATCGGCAGCATCGGCAATTTCTACTGCATATTGGCCGTCAAAATCGAAGCAAGGTGTCATGTTGGTTTTTCCAGTTGCAGTAAGCGTACTGGTGTTTGCAGTAGATACCCCGTCATGAGGGTCAGGATACGCCCCCGCAGTTGTATCGTCGTGAACTTCGGTATTGGCCGCGCTTTCGTTTAACTTCCATTGAGCAACCCTGTCACTTGATAAATTAGCACTCGTATCCGACAAGTGTAATTGCAATTTTCTATTCTCGTCCAACCTGAATCTATATTCAGCCTCAGTAGACTCATCCTGCCATTTAGATAAAAGAACTTGTGGGCTACCGGCGGCTGTTATATTGACCCAGCAGACAAGACTAAATGCTTCATCATCCGTATTGTCAGTAAAACTCAAACCTGCGGCGTCTGCTACGCTGACACAATACTGACCGTCAAGATCGAAACTACCAGCACCAACTTTTCCGGTTGCCGTTACAGTAGAAGCATCAATAGCAGAATCGGCAGAATCAATTATAGAACCATCCAATGTTCCTGGGTTATCATCATTTATAGCAGTTGGGCCAAGCGTATCATTCAATAACCAATGAGCTACGAGATTGCCACCATCGACAGCGGTTAGAGTTTCCGTCCCTACGCCATCCAGTACAGGTGTATCGTCCGTAAAGAATCTTATAGATTGATTAGAAAATTCCAGAATATAAGTATCGTCAACGGAGTGTTCAAAACCAACTAATCTTGATTTATTCGCTTCTGTAGAATCTTTTGCCGCCGCGATAAATTCTAACCCTGGCCTGCACTGCGCGCCACCGTAGATAAGAGGGATGAAGTTCTCCATCGTCTTAGCGCCAGCTTCGTATTTTTGCTGGTCCGACCTAGCATCCATACGTTCGTCAAGTTCACCTGCATTAAATGACCGTGTTATTTTCGTTAATTTCGCCATAGCTTACCAATATCCAAAAAATGCACTCATTACACCAACGGCTGTTGGTATTTCAATAAGATAATACCTATATCCTGCTGTATCGAACCAGAGTTTTGCAACACTATTACTACCGATTGTTGTCGCTTGTACTCGTTTAATCCAATAATTATTGCTCACTACGATTGTATCTGCCCAGAACTGGCTTGTAGCTGTTGCGCCGTTGTGTGGAAATTTAACTACTGCCTGCGAACCTAAAATGCCCGTGCCGTCAGCGATTAATTCAGCAGCCCCGTTCTGATTTCTCCATCCGAACACGTTCCATGTAAAGGCGTCATCATTAGCGTCTCCGCCCAAAAAATAAATAACAATCCCGTTGGCGTTCGATATTGCCTGAAATGAAAACTTCTTAGTTTCAGACGTCGTAGGGTCAAGGAACGCAGGGTCAAGAATATCAATGGTGTCAGATGGTTTATTGGCAAAATCACCAGCAGTAGCAAGCGTATCCGAGAACGTGGTATTAGCCGCCGCCTCTACCCTGCCTACAAACAAAGGATGTATAAACGTGGTTAGCGGCATTATATAACATCGCTCACTTTATAGATTACTGTAATAATGCCCGCCAGTGTTCCACCGTTGGAAATAGTACACAAGAGAGTCTGGTCAACCATTGGTATTCCCCATGAAACAACCTCAGTATCCGCTGCCCCTGTTCCTCCGTCGTGCATAATGCCCAATGGGAATGTGTTACCGGAATTACCCATACTTGGTGATGTAAATATATTGGTAGAACCGTCGTTTAGTACGATATTCCACGCACCATCACCGCCTGTAGTGATAACCCTTAACAAATCACCGGTTATCTTAAACGTCGTTGTTGCGTTGCCCGCTGCACCAGCAGCGGTTTGTGTAAAAACAACTTTACGCAACCTTGTTTTTGTGCCCTGATCTATAGGTATCACAGGGTCGCCTATTGTCATATTACTGTCTGCCATTATATACTCCTTACTCGATTAAAGTTGTTGTGCGACCCGCTGCATTCCATGAGTCGCTTGATTCTTTCACAAATACTTCACGATTATCCATACCTAATGCGCGAGGAAGGTAGATTTGTTCTAGCTCGGTTATTAGTTGTTGCTGTATTGAACTGTTCTGGACGAGATTATACGTGAGGTGTATCGCAAGTTTGCGCCATAAAACATTGACAAAGTGAGGCGGCATATTTCCTACTGTAACGGCAGACGCAGCCTGAATGTATTGTATATCAACCTCGCCGTCTTCCATATTGGTAAGAACAAACTCACCCTCACGAATCCAATCAGTGATTTCAATACCACCTACCCTGACTGCGGTTATCCGCGTACTCGTAGGTCTCGCATATCTAAAAGCAAAGTCCTCAGAGGTCCACTTAGCCGTGCCGGTTCCGGTTGCGACAAATGTGGCTGTAACATCAAAGGTGGTAGTCGTAGATATAGCAGTAACATCATAAGACCCGTCATAACCAGTGTCGCCAGACAGAACAACTGAATCACCCGCAATCAAGGCGTGCGTGGCTGTGATAGTTATATCTGTGCCATTCTGCGCAATGGATGTTATCGTGTACGATTCCCTGTCAATACCATTCGACCTACGATTGGCAAACTTCCAGCCCTCTTCTGGTCCTTGATTAAGCAAGTCCTCAAGAACAGGCGTATATATAGCGTTTAGAACATCGGCTGGATTTGTATCGTCAGAGTCAGTAGTAAGTAACGCCTCGCCTAATCGGGTCAGGGCTAAATTATAAATCTGAACTTTTGTTGACATCCGCCACCTCTTTCGGTATTTCACTGTTTACTGGTATAGGTCTTATCTTGGCCTTTTTAATCGCCATCTTTAACTGCTGCAACCTCGCGGCCTGTTCGATTATCGCAATCTCTACCGCTTGGCGCTCTGCAAACTTAACAAGCATATCGTACTCGGTGTCTTGTTCAACTTCCGGTTGACATCCAGCAATAAGTATTGCAACAATAATTAATACACTTAACTTTTTCATTTTCTCTCCTTTCAAATAAAAAGTAAAGGAGAGACACATAGGTTGTGCCCCTCCTAAATTTAAACTATAGGGGGTCGGGTACTATAGCCGCTACATGAGCGCCAAGTTTGTCATAACTAACCAGAATCCATTCTGTTGCAGATATACACGTTACTTCGTAATGAGAATCAGCAAGCAATGCTGCTTCGTTAGTTGCACTACAAATGACATCGTTAATCTTGACAGAAGAACCGGTTGCAATCAATTCACAGGCAGTGGCCGGAGTAACAAGAGTAATCTTCATTCCGACTATAGGAGCAGGTAAAGTAATCTGGTCGGTCGCACCAGTACTCACAATGGTTACGTGTCGAGTATTACGAGCAATTAAACCTGTACCTGCCCCGCCAGCAACAGCAGTTCTTTGCGTAGCGGTGCTTTGAACACCAACCCCAGCAACAATTTCTTCATCAACCAAAACATTACCGTCGTCGATATATAAAGCCTCAACTGTAGCATCGGTCGCACTTGCATAAATAGCATAACCAGCCGTTCCAGCACCAGCATTACCAGTATCAACAATCCTCAAAGAAGAACCCCTTGAATCATTGGTTGGAACACCACTGTTTGCAATGTATAACAGAGTTGAAGCAACATCCGCCAAGGCTCCATCGCTTGTGATATGAACCAAACCGACATTAGCAGCACCAAGATAAGAACCCGTAGCGCCATCAAATTTAGCAAGTGATGTGGTCTGAGAAGTTGCAGCAACTGCATTCAAGCCAACCGTATCAGCGTCGTCACAAGTAATCTGTAGTCCATCGCCAGTGCCCTCGTTGTTGATTGTCATTGCGTCCTGATTACCACCTGCATCGTTACCCGTTACCTTAACCAAAACAGCGGCAATGTTATTCTGACCGGCTATCGCTAAAACACCATTCATCGCTAACGCAGGCTGTGTGGCAGGAACCTCAATCTCCACGGCAGATGAATTTGTCTGTGCCGTGCCTGAGTGAACAAACCTTGCCAGGAAGCCTTCGGCGGCGGAAATCGGTGTAGAACTATCAGTGACAACTATTGCCGATGCGCCAGCATGAACGTATGCGTCATCGTTGTCAATGTCTAACTGCCCTACGTCGTCAGCTCCATCCCAGTTGTTAGTTGCACTATCAAGTATAATAAGCGGAACCACACCGGCAGCTTTGCCGACTACGTTAATACCACCAGAGTCAACGTCGGTAGGCGAGATAATCAAAGAATCGCCAGAACCAGAACTTGCTATGCTCATTGCATCCGCATCACCTGTAGCGCCTACGTGAGTAATAGTCAGCAATTCACCGGATTCATCTGCGCCAACGATAGTAACATTGTTGTTTACTTTTAACGCAGGTTGCTGATTAGTGACCTCGATCTCTACTGCAAACGCACTGGCCTGTTTAGTTGCATCAGATACAAAGCGGGCAAGAAAACCCTCTGCGTCCGATTTAACAGCAGTGGTCTGGTTGATGTTAAGTAACGAAGCCCCGGCGTGAATCAGGGCGGTGTCGTGGGTAATGTTAATCATACCCTTGTCATCTGCACCGTCCCAGTCGTTAGTTACACCATCAACTATAATCAACGGAACCGTTCCAGCGGCAAGTGCTACCATGTTAAGACCGCCAGTATCAGTTTCGCCCGGAGATATTTGCAAACAATCGCCAGAACCGGTATTTGATATACTTGCGGCATCTGCATTACCAGAAGCACCTACGCCGGCAACCTGAAACAGTGTTGCGCCCGCGGCATTCTGTCCGTTTATCTTGGTAATACCATTTACAGCTAAAGCGGGCTGTGTGGCTTTGACCTCAATTTCAACGGCAGTAGCATTTGTCTGTGCTGTTCCCGATTGAATAAATCGGGCAAGAAAACCTTCCGCACTTGCAATAGGCGTACCAGATTGCGTGACCATAAGCAAACTCGCACCCGTACTAATCAAAGGGGCGTCTGTATTGATATGTACCATACCAACATTATCAGCACCGTCCCAATCGCTAGTAGAGCCTTCAAACACGGCCAAAGAAACTGTTTGTGCCGCAGCGGCTATTAGACGCGCCGCAACACTATCAGTGTCTTCTGCCGTTATCTGTAACCCGTCACCGGAACCAGCGTGTGCTATTGTAAGTCCATCACTGTTGTTACTTGCCCCGCCGTGGTCGAGAGTGAGTGCGATAATCCCTGAAGCTGTAGATGTAGTTAATGTTACAGGACTTGCATCTACAGTAATGCTGCTTCCTACATCGTATGCACCGTCCAGACTATTACCAGAAGACCCTGCCTCTATGGCTATCCAGGAACTGTTATTAAAATACTTAAACTTTTCCTCAGATAAGTCATAGTACAGCATCCCGCGAGTTGTACCGGGTTCGGTATCTGTTGCTGTATAGGTACTAAACTCAATAGCAACTGCACCAGTAAGTCTATCTTCTACTTCTTGTGCCCAAAGAAGTAACTTATCCTTGGGCTTTCCTGTCCACCTATATGAATTTTTATAGGTTTTTCTATTGTCCATACTGTCTGTAAACGCGCCCAAACATTGACTCGCAATCATAAGCATAAACAATGCTTTTAAAATCTTCTTCATTGTCTTACTCCTTTAAATTATTTACAATATTCATTAAATTAGTTATTCTAATATGTGAACATTTCACCTTTGGCTCACACCATATATCAAAACCCGCTTCTCTGGCCTTATCACAGAAGTAAATGTCCTCGCCCTTGGTTATCTGTCCAGGCTGAAATTCATTCTTCCAGTAAGGCCATTCTAGCTTTTCAAAGACTTTCATCTTTACAAGCACGCACCCGAATCCACAATGTTTCACCTTGAAAGGATTTCTTGGCAGTTCGTCAAGTTCAACCATAAGGTCGTCCTTAACAACACTCCAAGTTATTGACTTCTTTGTTGTCATCGGATAGACGCCTGTGACTATATCTTTGTCAAGCTCCAGAAGTTTGTCTAGTGTGTTTGGCCTTGGTAAAACGTCAGAGTCTATGAATAATATATGGGTTGGGTTTGGTATTCTATACTTAGCATACGCAACGATTTGGTCTCTTCCAAGTGTCGGAAAAGCCGTAGCCGAATAATATGTTTCAGCAAGTTTACTTCTGTCCCATCTCTCCAGTGTGGTGATTATGCGTACATCCGCCTTTTGGTCAGGCGGTAACGGCATACCAACTAAAACTGGGCTTCCCATATAATCCATATCATCTCCTAGATATTAGAGGTCGTAACCTGAGTATCGTAACTTGATTGCGGCCCATGATCGAGCCATGCGTCAATAGTTCCAGCCGTAGTGGCTTGGTTAAATATTGCACCAATGCCTAAAAATCTAGCAGCATCTACGTTATATGGTATCTGAGTGCGAAGCACCCATGCACCAGCGGTAAGCGTTGAGGCTTCCCGTGGACCAGAGGCCATGATAATCAAACTGTTAGAGTCATGCCCATCTGCAACGGTATCAGAAAACAGTTGAAAATCTACTGTATCGCCGCTGGTGGTTGGTGCGTAAGCTGTAGTGCCAACCCTGACATTGAGCCAGACTGGTTCGCCTGCACCCATCTCAAGACCAGCCTGCTGGAAGTCTATCGTCTTATAAGTTGTTCCACTATACGTGGTTGTGCTTGAACCGATGAGTGCTTCATCATCAAGAAGTTCAAACCCTGCATCAAAAATAGCCATAATTAATCTCCTTTAAGCTATTGTACCTTCGACATTGAGAATCGCATCACTTCTACGAACCGGCATATCTAGGAAGTTAAATTGAGGTCTGCCGAACGGGTCATCCCCTGTCCAACGAACGTTAGTTTTGTCCTTGGCAAGAATCTGAAGCTGAGTGAAAACAGTCTCATTGCAGTACATGAATATCTTGTCATTGCCACGGAAGTTGTTGCGTATCTGGATAATCTTATCCTCATCAAGAGAATCAGACGAGCCAGACGCCGTGTCGATATTCGCAAGCCGTTTTACTGCCCGTGTATCTTCAACGGCAAGACCGACATCCCAACTGAACTCGGTTATCCATGCCCACAACTGCTTCATGTTAGACGAAACTGTGGTTGCGGCGTTATCGCCTGGAACCAACTGCCTGCCCATGTCCTCGACTTTCAGGCCACCGCCATCAGTGTTACGTGGATGGATAAGGTAAACCTTATTCGGAGACCACTGGACGAACCAGATGGAAGTGTGACCACCAGAGTTCGACCCGCCATTGCTAAGAACAAAGTTCGAGCGGGCGGTACTGAGCGTAGGATACCTGTACTGGAATCCTGCAAACTCTTCAGGTGGTTCTACTGTCGGAGATAAATTTCCACCAGAGACATTACCAAATAATGTGTTGGCAACTTCCTGACCCATCGACTCGATATACGCTCTCTGTTGGTTGGAACGATACTTCTCTGGGTTTGGTTGGATTCGCATTACGTCGAGAGGTGCAGAATATCTTGCCTTCTGCATACCAATCTGCTCACGAACCTGATTGACCAGACCTGAAGTGGCTACCCAGCCGTTACCGGCCTTGACCCACTCTGAGCCCGGAAGTGAGGTTCTACGAGATATTACGTGTGAAGTAATATCGGTTGAACGTTGGACGATGGCATCTGCCAAAACGTCATTATCCTCATTGAGGACTTCTGCTACGTCGATGATCTGATTATTATTAGTCATCCTCGCAGCCGTCAAGAGATTTTCTCTTGCGTTTATATCTGTGCTTGTTACAGCCATAGTTAAACTCCTTAAATATCAAATTAGTTAATACTAGATGAAGGAGTTGTCCAGTTCTTGTCTGGCTGCTTCTACGTACAACGCTCGGTCAGCGGTTCTTTTCGGGCCTATTGGTTATCCCGCTTCAGCGAATACACCTTGTCCTTGCGGGGCGTATCCGTAATCTACTGCTTTACTAAAAATCTCTTGTGCCAATTCTCCATTACATTTGTAAAGGTCGGTCCAAGCCAATTCCTCGTACCTAAACTTCTCATAATAATTCGACTTATTAGAAGAGTTTTCATCTGTCGGAACATCTGGTATTTCACACTTTTCTCGGCCAATTCTTTCAAGAAACTCGTCCCATATATCAGGAAGTTGTTCAATCTGGAAACGCCATACACAAAACTCTTCGCACAATCTGTTCCACGCAAGCCAATATGTCATGCACCCCAAAAGACCTCTTCCGGGCACATCAATTATATCTTCCATAAACCCCCATGACTTATGCGCCATCATGGAGGCTATCTGTTTCAGTGGGTGCCTTACCTGATGAAAACAGTTGTCAGGTTTGATTATCACCAACGGATAACCAACACACCCATCTTCTTTCACTATTTCATGTCCGACCTTATAGCCAAGTTTATTCAAGAGTTTGGACATATACATCGTACCGCTTCGTGCTGCTGCACAAATGTATATCCCCTTGCCGATAGCAAGCCGCCCGTCATATTCCCATACAACTTTACCATCAGGACCTTTGGCTTGTGCGCCGAACTGCGATGGCTCGACTTTTGGCCCCATCCTTGAATATACTGGAATATCAATTCTCATATTTTTTTCACAACCAAAATGGCATCATCATAAGAAACTGGCCTTCTTTGGATTTCAGAAAGTCTATCTTTGGCAATTTTATGTGTAGCAAAAGACAATTCTCTGCCGTCTTTTGTCATCCGTACAGCAGTTTCATTCTTTTTGCCATAATTACTCGTAATCTTAAATATTCCAAACATATCAATCTCCTATCCGTAAACATGCCCCTTGGCAGTAAAGTAAGCTCTTGCCTTTACGCTCTCCTCGTCTTCGCCAAATTCATACATGCCGGGCGATTCTGGGTATTTTGGCGCGTATTTCGGTTCGTCGTCTTTGGCCTCTGAGCCTTTTACGAGAGTATCATCCATCATCTTTGCACCGATACTGTTGAACGCCCTTATGAACAATACATTGTTGTCAAGGTTCTTCTCAGCTAACAGTGCTGCAAAATCTTCTTTCATGTCATCAGGCACAAGTTCCTTTATAGCCCTTCGGCTTATTTCGAGGTTCTTGTCGTAGTCAGCACCCCAATCTGTGTGGAGTTGCTTAAGTGTTTCCTCGGCAACACGATTGTCTTCCGTTATCGACAGTTCCTCAGCGGCGACCTGTCGTTCAATGACCCTGTTGACGAACGCGCTGAATTGCTTATCGCTTACGCCCTCTTGATGCGCAATAGAGGCCATGTCAGTAAAGAACTCTTCGTCAAGACCCTTGCCTTCCGGCATCTCAGGGCGTGAATAACCGGACACATCGCCTGGCATACCCATCTTTTGAAAAAACGCGCTTCTCTCACTGTCGGGCGTTTCCTCGGTTGGCATCTTAACCCGCCCGCTGTTCATCTTTTCCTGTTCGAGATAGCTTGTGGCAAGACTTGTGGCATCTGAAAACCGCTCCAGTTTGTCGTTGCCATCCGTACTAAATCTTATCTCTTTTGCCACTCCTTCTTTCCAGTCCGCTGTCTGCGCTGGATTATCCGCTGTTAGCAGTCCATCGTTCTCAGGCATTTCTTATTCCTTAAATTAATTATTCTTATTAACACTACAATTAATTTCTTCACTTTCTTATTCCTTAATTAAAGTCCTCGCACTGACTTGCTCTTGTCCATCGCAGTTACGATGCGGTCGATACGCTGTTCAAGTTCTGTTACCCTTGCTTCAAGGCTTGGAACTTTTGTAACTTTTATTCCGGTTTCAGCTACTTTTTTGACTGTTTTCTTAACTGTTTTTTTCTTTGCCATAATTACTCCATCATCATATTTAATAAGTTAGTTACAAGTTCATCAACTCTATCGGTGTATTTCTTTTCGCCGTCTACCGGCCAAACACCCATATCGCTCAACACTATTTTCATAAAGTTCTGTACCGCCTGCTGCTCAGGGGTTACAAGCTGTTCAAAAAAACCAGCCTCGGCCAGCATACTACCAAGATACCTCTTGCCTGCGTCGGTAGAAAAACAAGTCCTTGCGTCTAGTTTTTTATTAAACTTAGGCAACTGCCGCTCCTATATTGTCTGCTATACTTCCTTCCTCGACTTTCTTTGTCAAGCCACTTGCTGCCTTTGCACCTTCAATCAACGCTTCCTGCTGTCTTTCAGCCGCAGCCGCTTCCGCTCTTGCGTCCTGTATCGCCAGTCGCTCATCTTTGGAGTTCAACAGACTTTGGGGCATAAACCCGCTCTCGCCGATGAACTCGCCTATCTCGTCGCTCTTAAAGGCATCAAGAACGATAGGACCTACTACTTGTGCCGCCGCACCAGCGACCTCTAAGGTGCGAAGCAACGGTTCTGTTTCGGTGGCCCTTTGAAGCGCCTGTGCCAGCGGGCCGGTGAGAATGAAATTAATAAATCCACCCGACTCCGCGATCTCGTCTGGAAGTGGCGGCATACCAGCTTCTTCTGAGAAAGCACCATTCTTGTCTTCTATGTCAGCGACGATATTGAATATCGGCCTAAGCCCTTCGATGTAAACACGGTCAACCTGTGCCCGCATTAATCCACCCTGCTCATCTTTAATAGCAAGTATCTCCGCTCGCGTGGCCTCGCCCTGCCTGCCGATGAACGCCTGAAAGAACTCCACACGGTACTTGTCTCTCATCGACTTTTCAACTCGTTCTCTTTCTTCTGCGCCGACGGGATAGTTTATCTGTGTAAAGATAGGGGTTATCACCCGCTTCGGTTCATCATAATAATTGTTTCCGTGTGGCAGATTCCTTACCCTGTTCCTCATCTCGACCGGAACATTTAACGCAGGGTCAACGCTCATCTGTGCGGCGCGTTGCAAGGTCTTGCTATACTGGTTTAGCTGAAAGACCTCTACTAAAGCATCTGCTGCGGGCGAGTAACCGTAAACCTCATCAGAACTCTTCCTGAACCTCCATACAGCGTATGGGTTCACATCAAAGCCGGAATCTCTTACTATATTGGCCTGATTCTCGGTAGAAGCAGTAGTCGGGGTTCCCTTGCTGGATTTAGTTTCGATATAAATGCTTCTAAATTCCTTGTTAGACGCGTTTCTTTTACCAAAAACTCTGCTCTTGTTCGGAAATACAGCGTGTAAAAACTCATGGTCCTTGTCAGGATGTTTTTCAGCGTTCTCTTTCAGGTTATCAGACACCTCATCACCGAACTTCTCGAACGCCGCGTGAGCAGTCATGCAGAATTTCCTATGCACAGTGTCTACCATTCCATATTGGTTCTCGCGGATAAACACTTCCCTTGGATGAATAGCTGTATGGACGGCGGTTTGCTTGCCAACTTCCTCTTCAGTGAACAAAGTAGCAGTTCCTATGCTTCCCCCGTCCCTGAACCATTCTCCAAGTACCGAATAGTAATTACCCCTCTCAAACGCGGAATACATCTTACGGTCATACGCCTGTAACCATGATCTTACAGAATCAATCCTGTTTAATAATGGGTTGGACATCTGAGACTTAAACCAGTTCCTCGATACCAAAAACCCCTGCATACCATCAGACCAAGTATTGAGCGCGCCAAGCGGTGTGCCGTCAAAAGCTTCGGTGCCCTTACGCTGACCTTTCTCAAGGGATGCTGAAGATATGGTCATATCTCTTCTGCGGATATTAACGAACTTGCCAATGTCAATCCACATCCCGTCTTCGTAGGGACGACGGACATCTTCCATGCTTTTTTGGTCCTGCATTATGCGTTGTACCAAACTTATCTCTGCCATATTAAGGACTCCATTCTATAGTGGGATAAGTCATACCAGAAACATATATTTGTCGCCCACATTCAGAACATCGGTGAGGATATTGTGCTGGAAACGATGTCAACACCCCACCAGAAGTAAATACCATCATGCCATCGCAACCCTCTGCCTCACAAGGCAACTCAACACGATATGCTTGCATTTTACTTTTAATGGTTTTTGTCATATTATCACTTTCTATATAACATGAACTTGTTAAAAATAGAACTAAACAAATAGCTGTTACATAATTACTTGCCATGTTATGCTCCGGTATTCCCTAGAAGGCTCTGGCGTTCGACTGTCGTTGAACCTAGCCCCTGCTCGGTAAGTATTAAACTCCGTCTGCCTTTTTGTCTTTTTCTTATTCGTGCCTCGCGTGTTCCCGCAAGCTCCGCGCCTTCCTGGATACTCTGAGGAGTTGGTGCCGGTGCGGGCTGAGGAGGTAATTTTGGCTTTTTTCCGCCGCCTGTCCATCTATTGAACCAACTTGATTCTGGATCAAATAATCTCATAGTCCGCCTCTTAAATAATCGTAATTATCGTCGGTCTCACACACTCCAACGGCCTGTGGGAGATAGTCATATTCGTGCAGGTTCAAAAGAGCCAACTGAAGATAATTGACACAATGCCTGTAATGTTCCTGTTTATCGCCTACCGGACGATACCTATATATCCGGTCGCCGGTTATATCGTTAACGTCGAGAACCTTGGCAGTATTACAACACTCCTTAGCAAAGATATTAACCTCTTGACACCTGCGTGGCAGTTCAAGGTTGCCGCTCCGTATCCATCTCTGAGACCCATCCATCGCCCCTGTGCGGTGCAGGGTGTAAATGCCCGACTCCTCATCGGTACGAACCATAGTCTTTGTATTGCCAGTAGCATAGGCAGAGCCGAATACCTTGATCTCTTTTTTATGACATCTGGCCTGAAACTTATAAAACGACTCCTCATAAGGTCTTAGGCATACAACGGCACTCTTGACGTTAAATTGAACACAAAGGTCGTACAGGGCATCAAAGCCCGTCACCCTTGCCAGGTAGATTACCTTAGCCTTACCTTTGCCACGCTTCTCAGCAATGATAACACGGTTGGTCTTCATTATATCAGCAGCCATCGCCGTGCCCGGAACACTGGTAGTTTGCATAACATCGTCACCACAACAGTTAAATACCTCTTGCTGGCGTAGACGGTCCTCGACTGCAATCCACGGCCTGCCAAGAAATCTATTATAAAACAACCCCATCTCTGACTGGTCAACCTGTGCCTGGTCGTATTTGGCCATCACTATTGACAAGTCGCAGTTTGGTGTTATAAAGTGTGAAACATGATAGCCGGATATACCCTCCATCGGATACTTAGGGTTATACTTGTCCGGGAACTTCGCCACATACACACCGTCTCTGGGATAAATCTCTTTTTTGCACTTAGTACATGCAAAGTATGGACGCGCCCTTGAGTGTGAGTTGTCCTTTTTGAAATGGATAGAACCGGGGAAGTCATCGGCAATACACGTATAACTATTACACGACTGGCATTTAATCATTCTGTGTTTCTGGTCGGAATTACCAAACACCTTGTCAATCCCAAAATCAGGCATCGTCGGAGAACCAAGATCAACCTCTCTCTTAAACTTGCTGTTCAGCAACCTGTCAAACGTCATGCCCGCCATATCATCGTCGAACAAGTCCCTTTCGTCCCTGACCACCATATCAGCAGGAGTCGTCCTAACCGAACCAGAATCCTTCTTGCCCTGAATTATCTTTGTCGCACTCGCACCAGAAAGAGTCAGGAATGTATCGGCAACCTTTTTGACAAACACTGAATTTGTATTCTTTAGATACTTTTTGATACATGGGTTGTCAGATATTAACGGGCCAAAATAAGTCTTGCTGAATTTCTCAACATCCTTTTCGGTGGGGAAATAATAAATAATACCCTGTGGATACTTCCCGTACCTTAGACTATGTATGGATTCTGTCATAATCGCCGTCGAAATACGAGCCTGAGTACCCTTCATTATGGCACGCCAACGAGCTTTGTCGCGCATGATGTCCGCCATGTATTCGCAACCGTCAAGGGTAAACATAGTCCCACCCATGAGCTTTAGCTGGTTTTTTACGGCCCAGAACACAGCGTCAGCACTCATCAACTCTTCGATTGTATAGTCAGTCTTTATGAAAAAACCCTTCTCTTAATACCTGTATAAATCTTCCCGCAATGACATTCATAAGTATATTCTTTCACGCCATCCGTACACCTGAGTTTATTTCCACACTTACAGTTAACCTTGAACTCATATATCTCGAATATCCATATTAATCTCCATTTCAGCCAATGAAGCCAAGTCTGTCGCGGGGACTTCCTAAACCGGTCACGCACTCGTCTAAAAGCCGTAGGATAAGCATCGAGTAAGTCAATCGTCTCTTGATCTACGCCAACTTCAATTAACATCTGTTTTGTTATCATCCAGTAGTCTCCTGATATTGCCAATATATCTCTGTCTCACCATTGCTGTTTATTCGCTCGCTTCCTAATGGATGTTCCTGTTTTTCAGTTATCTCCGCTTTTTCTTCGCGTTTACATGGGTTGCATAAAAACGGGTCACTACCACTATACCCTCGATGGCATTTTTCACATATCATTATTCTTTCCTTTTCGTAAATCCAATATCCGTCGTCTCGCCCGAAATCTCATGGCAGTCAAACTCACATGTATTATACTTCCCCTCACCATCAAACCAAGTACAATGATAAATCTCGTACGGCTCAGTCTTGATAGAAGCCACAGTCATAGACGGGCCGCCACTCCGTAAATGAACCGTATCGCCTAAACTATGTTTGCCCATCTTCTTCCTTTCAAGTTAAGTTTTGTCCAGTATTAGATAGAGGGTGAAGAAACCGGAGAGGATATATGGTACCTATTCGCCTCAGACATCGACCCCCTCCCCTACCCCTTGTTGTATTGGATAATTTATTCATGCGCTTACCTTCCATGCCGGTACGTGATAGCCTTGCTCTTCTAGCTGCTCTATGG
>SDBT01009475.1_pt1 | contig 15788 bp, 25 predicted proteins | sample 2277101 | NCBI WGS metagenome assembly SDBT01 (sample SAMN10404973, study PRJNA504765) | marine sediment metagenome | isolation source: marine sediment core GS10_PC15, 103 cmbsf | place: Arctic Ocean: Southern Knipovich Ridge | collected 2010 | reverse complement strand
CTAAAGGATTCTATCGGTTCGTTAAAAGAAGAGGGGAAGTGGGGCTAGGGAGGTTAATATGAATCCAGTTCAAATCAAAAACGGTAATATTTATTACGACAACAAAGAGGTCAAAATCTTCTGTCGTTACTCGCCTAGGTTTCTCGCCTATCTGCACCACGGACAGCGCGACATGATGATGGAGTGGATTGAATGGAATCAGAAGCTAAACTTCACCGCCCTCGAGGTCTTGGGCGAACTCCAACAGCCTCCAGCAGAGCTGGAAGGGCCTCCGAGTCTGAAAGGAATCTGGCCCATTCAACAGATGCTCAACGGCAACAGAGTTCAAGATTTGAACGACAAGAACAAATCTTTAATCGAGCTGCTCTACGGGATTTCATCCGAGACAGGGATGGCTTTCATCTACACCATCGACGCCACGCTGAAAAACATTGAAGGGATGTCCTCAGGAATGATAGGCCATGCTATCTCAAGAACGCTCGACTACTGCAGAGGAGTCGCCAAGTTCTATCCATGGGCGAAGATTATCTTCAACTTCCACGCAGGATGGGACACAGCATGGAACTCTAATGCGCCTGATGAGCAGCGGATCAAGCTAGGACTGTGGGAACTCGGGCAACAAGCAGGCAGATGCAGACGCTGGGTTAAAATCGTGAACAATGAGAAGTGGACAAAGATGTCCTCCACCTCACCCGGCGAGGAGTGGAAACCCGAACAATACCCGCAAGCAGCCATCATGGTTGAGGAAGGTCATGGGACCGTTCGGTATCCGACAGGCAAAGGGGTCAAGGAGTTCCCGATCACTGCCATCAGGGCGCAGACACTCAACACGTTCGGTTTAGGAAATCTTCATCGACCTGTCTACCTGTCGAAGACTCCCTTTGTTACGGAAGAGAACCTAGAAGACTATACAAACTTCATGCACAACATGTCGAGGCGCGGGGCGCATTTCTGTGTAGTGGACGAAAAGGGAATGAGAACGGACCCTGGTATAGAGAAGACCAAGTTTGAAAAATACATCTGGCCGGATACTTCTCCTCCTCCACCGCCGCCGCCAAAGGAGTCGTTCTGGCAGAGGTTTTTTCGTATACTAGAGGGGCTTCTATTCGGTAAAAAGGAGTAATGAAATGGGCTTAGTGGGTGGTGGATACAAGAAAAGTAGTGTAGTCGGTAGTAGCGGACCGGTTGAGTATGGCAATCCCAATCTGGGTGCAACCTCAGGGGGATCTGGTACGGCTTCGATAATGAGTCCGGCGCCCACATACTCGGCACCCGCAGCGCCTACTCCTATTCCTGTCAGTGCGCGCAACCCAACAGGCCCTGCTGCAGGCGGCGGTTATACTCCTCCTCCTCCTAGTGCTGCCCTTGCTCCTGTGGAGACTACAATGAACATGCCTGCGTATCAGGCACCGCCGCCACCGCAGAGCTATGCAGCTTACGATCCTCAATCTGCCCCTGTTGCAGGGGACTTGCGGGAACTTTCCGGTTACGGCTCCGACCTGTTGGACCCGAATTCCGACTATTACAAGGAGCTTGTCGCTCAGATGAGAGGCGACATCGGCAAGTCGACTGCTGCTTCGAAGCGAGCGGCGGCTCTCATGGGAGCTGAGCAGGGTTTTGGCGCAGGAGCTTCGCCCGAGATGATGTCCGTCATGGGCGACATCGGCGAAGCCGGAAGAATTGCAGAAGGCGAAGCCATGGGCGATATCTCTCTTGCCGCACCTAAACTCGGTGCAGGCATGATGGCCTCCACGTTCGGCCCTGGAGTCTCCCTCGAGGGAATAGGAGAGCAGTCAAGTCAGTTCGGTGCGGATTTGACGGAGTCTGGAATCATGAGTCGTGCTGGATTAGCAGAGAGTGCAAGAGGAACAGATGTAGGCGCAGGACTCACAACAATGGGGATGGCAGACGAGAGGGCGCGTGACGAGGCGCAGGCGAAGAACGATTGGGCCAAGTGGGAAGCGGAGTTCGGCTTGAGAGAAGACGCCCTAGCTGCTGAATACGGCGCTAATGGAGAGGGTTACGGCGGAGGCGCCATGGGGGCAAGGTTATAAAGGAGTCTGACATGGGAAAGACAACAGGCTATTACAGACCAGGGCAGGCAGGAGGCTATGCAGATCCTTACCCCACGGGAGGTGGACGGCGAAGGCAGAGCTTCCTGAACAACGCGGGCTCTGCTCGAGCGCGTCTCATGGAAGAGCAGCTCAAGATGGCGCAGCTCCAACGCAAGATGATGATGGAAGAGTTCATGAACTCTCGTAGGAGAAAGGTAGAATCTCCAAGCGTTCTCTCCTCGGATAGAGGCTCACAAGCTGCAGCAGACAGAGAGCGTTACAAGCGTGCAACAATGATGGCTACGTCCATAAGAGACAAGGCAGGGCCTGGAGGAATGGGTTACGGCACCGATTCCTTTAGAAACCTCGTCAACATGATTTATGCTATCGGGCCTGATGCCGCACAGCAGGGGATGATGCAGTCTGGTAGGTTGTTTTCCTCTGGCGGACGTGGAGCGACAACTACCCGTCACGCCGATATAGGGGCACCGAAGCCTTCTCCCTATACGCAGATTTCGAACCCTATGGCAGACCCGGGTGCCACCACAGGTAAGTACATTCGTCCAGGAAGGCAAGGCTCTTCAAGTTTCGTCGGTCCTTTGCAGGGCTTGGAGAAGGGGACTCTCCCTGGGACGGTTCCCGAGACAGGCAAGACGATGGTTCACGAGGGCGAGATCGTTATCCCGAAGAGGCAAGCTGATACTCCCCTGATGAAGTATCTCATAGAGGACGCCCGCCGTAAGCAAATCCCCCTCGGTCACGAGTCCCCAAGGGGCTATCAAGAAGGTTCTCTCGGAGAGGACGAACGGTTCTTGGCAGAGTGGGAAAAGAGGATACAAGACTCCGACGACTTCGACTTCTTGAGCTGGTGGGAAGAGGAACTCAAGAAATCCAAACCGCCTAAGGAGAAAAAACCTTCGCCAAAGTATGAGCTGCCTAAAGACATAAGCGCACTCACTAAGTCAGACGTGCGAGAGGACAGAGGGCTGACTTGGCCACAAAGTATTGGCCGCGGTGCCAAGGTAGTAGGTGGCGCCATAGGGGACGTAGCGGGCACTGTTGGCGAAGCCGCCACAGAGTTAGGGCGTGGTCTCGTAGAGGGTTACACAGGCGAAGATTACTTAGCTGGCGTTGCCGAACAGGTGCCCGGTGTGGTAGCGCAGAACAAAGCGATGTTGGCTGAGACCAATGCTGCCCGTGCAGCCGTACCAAGAGGAGAAGCGGCTGACGGTCCGCCTCCTATTGAGGACCCAACAGGTTTCAAGTTAGCACAAGAGAGAGTACGCGGAGGCGATTTCGGAACTCCGGACAAACCACTGGAGCTGACAGGACAGCTCTCTCCTCGAGAGAAAGCCTACAGAGAAATCTCCTCGACGCCTGAACAGCGCGAGGCGCGCAACAAAGCCCAGATGGCACGGGCAGAGGTGACGAAACTCCTCACTCAGCTTCAATATCACGGGCATCAGTTGGACCCTGAGGTCAAGAAAAATCTTCTGGAACAGGTGAAGTTCCACGCCACCATTGCCAAGGGATGGGAAGGTGAAATCAGAGAGCGCGAAAAAGCTGTTGAAGAGGAACTCAAAATCTCCGAAAGCTCGGCGGCTTCGCTCAACAAATCTATGGCACTCGAGTATCAGAGGCAGCAAGGTAAGATAGACGTCGAGGAGAAGAGAGAAGATAGACAGGCTGCAATCCTCAACCAACGACAAATAGGTAATAACCTCCGTGATGCGTATAAAGGTTTCGCAGGAGCGGGAACCCAAGCAGAACGACAACGATGGCAGAACGTCTTGGCTACCCTCATCACACAGGCAGTTAAGCGGGCGAATCAAAGAACCCTCACTGAAGAGGAAGCCTCTGACGCTGCTATAGCCTTCTCTGGAATGTCTGCTCAACAGATGGAAGATGCCATCATCGCGTTGTCAGAGCAGGAGTAAATGGGCTTCGACGCATTTCAGAAGGTTGTTTCGGGCGGTACTCCCTCCGTCTGGAGTACTCCTCCAGGTGACTTCGCGCGTGGAGGCCTGGAGGAGTCCGGTTTCCTCGACAAGCTCATGAAAGGTCTCGACTATTTCTCTCGGCCTGCGCGCGCCGTATCGGAGGCAGTCGGGGAGTTCTCTGAGGGTCCTGAAGGAGATGTTCTCGGTGGTGCCTGGCGCGGATTTACCGGAGAATACGAGCACGGGACCCTCGGAGAGCAGCTGGTTCCCAAATCAATAGGCGCCGACGCCGACCCCATGGAGGAGTTCTTCAAAGGCGCTGCCAGGTTAGGAATCGACATAGCAACCGACCCTCTCACGTGGGCCTTGACCCCGATAGGGCGGCCCATCGTCGCCGGAGTCATCAAGGGCGTAGGCAAGTTCACAGGCGCAGCGGCGAAAAGACTCCCCGCAGGTTACGTCCAAGCCCTCGACAGGCTTGTGCTGCCGACGACGACAGCTCTCAAGCGAGTCTCCGGTAGAGCCCCCGGCAAGGGAAAGTTCTCCGACAGGATGGCAACCGGAATCGAAGAGGGCTACGTAGGGCAGCGAACCAAAGCTGCCATCCCGGAGGAAGCTCTTGGCAGAACCCTCAAGGAACAAGGACTCAACAAGACGTGGGGCAAAGGCGCCAAGGAGTCAGAGTCCATTCGGATAGAGGCCCTGGAGCACATCAAGACAGGAGATTTTCGGTTAGGTTATGCCCATGATGACCCTCGAATTCAGGCGGTCGCGCAGACATGGAACGACCAGATGAAAGTTATGAGGAACGACGCCCTCAATTATAAAGATGCCTTCGGCGAGAAGTTCAAAACCCTTTATCCTGGGTTGCAGAAGGCACAGAAGGACGTTCACAAACTCTTCTATAAAAAGAATCTCATGGGCAAAGATACGGAAGAGATGCGCAACCAGATGTGGAAGGCTTTCCTCGCAGGGGATGAATCTTTCAGGGGCTCCGGCGAAGTCGCGGGCAAAGCCTACAGACAGATGAAGAACAGATTGGACAAGATAGGAGGTACTCGCTACGTGGAAGGCGCCTCTGTTTTCGTCTCGCGTAAGAGCAAAGATTTCTACCGTCACGACTTCAGACCCTTGAAAGATTACGTTCCCCAACGGCTCTCCGAGAAAGGTTTGAAGGAGCTAAATCCTGAGTTTAACCCGGAGGGATTTTCGAAGTTCGCGGAGCAGATGGCCAAGGATAATCACATCTCTACTTCTGAGGCCACGAGGATTATCGAGCACATGAAACATCCCGGTCGCGCCGGCAACATTGAATACGCGCGCATGAGAAACATCCCTGAAGACTGGCTCGAACGAGATCCCCTCAAGCTCCTCCCGGCTTACGCCGAAAGACTTTATGGAAGAATGGCTTTCGGCAAGGAGTTTGGCCTCACGGGTGCGGGCTTCGATACTCTCTTGACGCAGGCTGTTAAGTTCGAAGGTTTGAACCTTAAGTGGGGCAACGCCATAGGAGACTTGGTCAAGGGCCACGCACCAAAAGACTTCATCATGGACGACGTCGCCAGAAAAGTGATGGGCTTTCAGGTGATGACCAAGATGGGTCCCCTCTCGACATTGTCGAACGCGACTCAGTCAATCAACACCATCGTCAAGGACGGCGGGGTCAACTTCGTCAAAGGCATCCTGAGAAGCTCAAGCGACCCGGGTAAGAGAGCAGGCGTCGTAGCTTACCAGCGCGGGATCCACGACATGCTCATGCGTATCGCCGGAGGTGAAGGCTCATGGGCGGGCAAGTATCTCAACGTGGTTGGCTTCACCCCTCAGGAGAAAATCAACAGAATCTTGGCAGCCAACTCAGCCGTCGTCACCGCGGAAGAGATGATTATGCGTTCCGGAACTCTGACGGACGACCTCATCAGAAGAGGAATCCACAAGCAGGACATCTTCGACACGATAAAGAACGGAGGCAAGCTCGTAGACGACGTGGCAGATAGAGTAGCCCTTATCGGCTCGGACGCCACGCAGCACGCCACCCATTGGAAAGACTTACCTTTGGCATGGCAAACACCCGGTATGAGGGTAGCCTTTCAATACAAGAGCTTTATCTATCAACAAGCACGATTCATAGCTCGTGAAGTTATGGGTCCCGCGAAGACTTGGTTCTTGAGTAATGGTAAAGAGGGCTCCATCGGGCCGTTGGCGCGTTGGGCCGTTGCCACAGGCATAGGCGGCGAAGCAGTCTATCGAATGAGGGATGCAATTCGAGGAGGAATCGCCGACATCACGGGTGAGGAGCATGAGCCCCGAGAGTGGGACGAGGAAAATCCTACCTGGGAGCTGCTTCAACGAACCATGTACGTCGGTGGCTTAGGGATCGCCGGAGATTTGGCAGAGCGAGCTTCACGCAGAGACTTGGCAGGTTGGGTTCTTGGTCCGACCATCGGAGACTTGACTGACGTAGTCGAGGGCATAACCGCGGGCAGCAAGACTCCAGGGGGAGAGATTCCTTGGGACAAAGTCTGGCGCGAAGTCACCCGCAGAACCCCTGTCGTTGGAACATTGCTTCCCTACGGGGGCGAACCTGCAGGTTACGAGAAGTTCCTGAAGCTCATAGGAAAATAACATGTTACGAAAGAGGCCTCTACTCATTGGGAGAAAGTTCAAAACTTATTAGGAGGAAAACGATGATTAGACAACAACCGAAGACAACGCAGCAACAGAAGAGGGATGCTGCTAAGCGAAGACGAGCGGCATCTAGAGCGAAGGTTATTACGGGGCAGAAAAAAGCTCCTACAAAAGCTACTGCAATGGACGCCGCGAAGTATGCCCCCGGTAGAGGGGGACTAGGAGCCCTTGCACGAAAGGTCAAAGCGGCCAAGAAGGCAGACGCACACGTCCAAGCCTACCGTAGACACAAGAAGAAGCCCTAAGGCTTCACTACCTTCGGCTGTGGAGTCTTACAAGCAACACAGAGCGTCTCATATCCAGGAAGCTCAAACTGACAGTTGATGCAGCGCTTCTTTCCTACAAGCAGGCTCATGTTCCGCGCGCCGAAATCTCCTCTGCCGACCCTTACGTTCTTCACCTCCTGAATATCTTCGCTGAAGCCTTCCATCGCGTCCGCTCTTGAACGCTGAACCTGTTCTATCTTCTCCGTCAGCTCTTCGTTGTCCATGTCCCTGAAGTTCTTCATCTCCTCACCCCCCACTCCTTCCGCTCTTCGTTCCAAACCGGTCTCTTCCAACACCGCGGGCAGTACCTGTGGTCTGCGTCCATCGCTTGCTGGTACGTCCGGTTGCACTGAAAGCACTCCGCCTCCTCTGTCTTTTCTTCCTTTGGCGGTGGAGTCTTTCCATCCTCTACGAACTCTACCTTCCCCGGCTTCATCGGAAGCTCCCACTCTCTTATGTTGGTCGTCTCTGTTGCGAACTCCATTAGATTCTTCGCGTCCACTGTTGGGTCTGTCGGGAGTTCCTCCGTCTCCTGATAATCCCAAGGGACTATCCGCTGGGAGAATGGTAAGAGGAGGAGGCTCAGGTCTCTTGCGAGTAGGTACTTCTCCTTCAGGTGCGCCGTTAGCCAACTGAGGGTCCGCGGCGTCGAGTCGTTCGGATGTGCTGTGTCCTTCAGGTGTCTGAGGATGGACCACATCAGAATCAGAGTCTCCTTCTGAGCCCTCTCCTGTTCCATTTTGACCAAGACTTCTCCGAGCTCCCTCCATTGTTCCCGCATGAGCTTCCCCCGCGGAAACAGTGCTTGCCAATTCTCCCTTATCCTCTGTGTTGAAAACATTTTGTGCCTCCTTTATATCTATTGCCAGTTGTTTTAAATCTTCTTCCTTCTCTTGAGTCATCAACTTCCTGTGCATGGCTTCCATGGCTTTGACCCGAGCCTTCTTCGCAGGCAAGTTACCTGCCGCGCGTTTCCAGAACTCGAACAGATAATCGGAAGCAATCGTCATGGCTCGAGCCTTACCTTCCAAGGTAGCCCCCTCTGCACTGCTGACGAGGTCCTTCAGCGTAGTCTGAATCTCCTTCTCCATGTCTTTGATGTTCACCTTCGGTTCCTCCCTCTAAGCGGCATTGAGAGCCTCCTTCCAAGCTCGCTGGCCTCTTATATTCTCATGTTTGGCGCAATGTTTCTTGCATCCCTTACCGTGCTTGTGAAACTTGGCCCAATTTCTGCCTAGCATAACATCTACCGGAACCACAAGGCCATCCAGCTCCGGAACCGGCTTTTCCATGACTTCCTTGACGTAGTCGATGACCTCCCTCGGGTCCGGAGGACAGTCGATAACGACTTCATCATGGCACGTAAGCAGTAACTCAGAGTCGAACTTATGCAGGTTCGCCTCAAGCGTCTCCATGGCGTCGTAGAGGATTTCGGCGGCAAGACTTTGAGGGAAGAAGTTGCAGGCCTTCGGGACCCATCTCTTGTCGTCCGTGAAAAGATGACGGATGCGTCCGTACTGATTTTGGAGGTATCCCATTCCAGTGCCCGCCGCGGTTCTCCTGACCTCCGCCTCGAGTGAGTTCCACCACTCGACGACATAATGGAACTCGGTATTGAGGGCACTGAGAGCACGCAGCCCTCGAGGAACGGGGACACCGCGCACGTTCTCAAGTGTCTTCGCTCCCATTCGATAGCCCCAACCATAGTCAGTTCTCTTGGTCTCATCTCGTGCGAAGACGACTTCAGCATTCCCTCTGCGGTAAGCCTCAAGGAGCCATTCAAATCCATTCTCATGAAGGCCATAGAGATCGGTAGACTTGTCCACCAGATACATGATGTAGAGGTGAGCATCAGTTTCTATCGCTTTCAGGAGCGCCGGGTCTCCTGAGAGGTAAGCAATCAATCTCATTTCGATCTGCGAAAAATCCGCTTTCATCAGCCATCTGTTTTTCCTCCTTGCTACATAGATAGCTCTGACCCAGTCCTTGATGTTCTGCAAGTTCGGGTTTCTTGAAGCGAGTCTGCCCGACCCGGGAGATTCTCTTCCGACCTCATCTTCGGACCACTTCTCATCGCCTCCAAACACAAAGCGAGTCCGGACTCTGCCATCAGGATGAGGCTTCACCATCAAGGCGTTCCGCGATTCCTGAAAGACAGTCGTCTCTCGCAACAAATCAACCGTTCCTGTCGAGTCTATCTTCGCTAAGCGCTTGAGCGCATCCTTATCGCAGGTCACGTTCCCTTCCGGATTGAGCTGCTCCGGCAAATCCATCTCCTCATAGATGAGTCTCCGCAACTTCTTATTAGAGAACCCCCCTGCGGGACCGATAGGGAGCAGAGTCTTCAGCTTCTTGTCGTACTCACCCAAGTCGAGTTCCTTGAAGTGTCTCTCAGCTCTTCGGCGCCACGTCTTCATCTTCGCTTTACGCTCAGCTTGGAAAATTCTCAACTGAGTGACATCAACCGGAACCCCTCTTTGATTGAGGGGCATGATTAAATTCCAGACCATGGGCATCCTTCTCTCGACATAGTCCCTCATGGAATTCATGGCTGTACCTGCCACGCAACGTAGGCACAAGCAGCCCAAAAGATAAGGAAGAGACCTATGACGTAGAAACCTGGAGGAATCAAAGCAAGAAGTTCGAACAGTTTCCACAATATTCTAACCGCCCAAATGAGAACTAAGGCAAAGAACAAACCTGTAAGTATGCTCTTGAGTAACTTCATTTCTTTAGGTCCTCCTCGTTATCGTCGAGTAAGCCTTGTAGTCGATCAGCGTCCTCCACCCCATCGAAGCCGCAGCCGCGACACCACCCAAAGTAGAAGGGGTAGTCGCAAATAGGACACGTCGGGACTTCATCCCCCCCCACATCTAGGTTGTCTGGATCAGGCGTGTCGTCGTTTATGAAGTCTGCCATATCACCCATGTTTATCCTCCACCTTATGCCCCACTCCGTACGCATTTAAGGCTTCCCTGACGCTCTCCATCTCGAGGTCCCACCAGACCTTCCAATCGGGGATGTCCCTTCGTGCGGAGAGAATACGACGGAGGTGGTGTTCGAAAACACGAGCCGCCCGAGTTTCATCACGCTTCTCCATGTTCATCCTCCTCGTACTTGCGGTAGGCGGCGTCGGCTTCCTCCTTAGTCTCAAACGGTCCGTGTTTGTTGCCCCGAGTCTCATTCCAGAAGTACCACTCCCTGTCCCCACGTTGAAAGACAGGCTTTACAAGATCGCCACACTTACAATGTGTTTCCACGTATCCGTCTTCATGCATTCTCATACTCATACTCCTCATAGTGTTCGTCGCTTGCGACGTAAACCTTCCAATCCACGTTGGCGTCGAGCGCATTGTAGAATAAGAGCCTTGAGCCTCTCAAATGTTTCCACGCCTCCATGTCAGTCACCAAGGAGCCGAGATAGGAGAGATTAACAGGCTCGTCGGGCCACAGCATCTGATTTTCGATCATGGTATCCCAGCACACGTCGAGGTTAACCTTGTAGCCGTGCTTCTGAAGAATAGGGATGTCGAACTCGCCGTTCTGCCATACAATTCTCCTGTTGCCCACCAGGTGCGTCTTCAAAGATTTCATCAGCTTCCTTGTCTTCACATCACGGAGGTCCCAGACCATTGCGAGGTCTATCTCCCCCGAGACGGCGACGGATAGCATCCTGTGGTCCTGCAGTGAAGGAGTCTCGATGTCGCAGGAGAAGCCATCCTGCCAGGTAGTAAAAACCTGATCAGCCTCCTTCACTGAAGGGTTGTAAAGGATGTCAGGTAATCTTTCTTCCTTCTGCCCGAGGGCTATCTTGACGGCCTTCCTTATGTGAAGCATGAAGCTCCTTCTCGACTTGGCGGGATCGTAAGAAGTAAAGATCGGATGCCACGTCGTCATCAGAAGAAGCTTTTTATTCCCCTGCATCACACGTCAACCTCAAAGTCCAGCTTCATAACTTTATTCATCTTTTTCCTCGGGTGGCACCTCTCGATAGGTCATAATCCCTGCGACCTCGGACATTCGAACCCACCTCTGGACCACATTCTTACCTATCATCTCACACGCGACCAACGCAAGACCGTTCTCGTCCGCCGCAAACTCCTCCCGGAGCCGCGCCTCGTCGAAGACCCCCTCTATAATCTTGCAGACGTCCCCATTCTTCAGTGTTACTTCAACTTTCATTTTCTTATCACCTTTCTGCTTTTGATTACTCTTTTGTCTATAGCGTTGACATGACGCCACCTACCATCTTCAGGAATGTACCCCGACGCAAGCACCAGCACCTTAGGTGTCTCCTTCACCAAGTACCCTGTGAGCTGCATTGGCATTGGTTCACCGTCAATGTCATCCACACTGATCGGTCCAGAGTTGTAGAAGGAGTCCTCCCAGATTATCTCCACGATTTTCATTGACTCACCTTTCCTTTTCCTTTGACTTCGTCATCGACCCATTCGATCCCATCAGGAAGATAAAGCCCCCCTGGAGTTTGCTTGGGCTTCCAAATCATCCTGATAGTAATGGCAGCATGGGGCATAGTTCTTTTGAGCTGCCGAACTACGCGCTGTCCCGCTCCAACTTTTCCCTCCTTGGTTTGAATCTTGATGGTCTGCGCGCCTGTCCTCCCGCTGTCAGGGTCAGAGTAAGAGTAGGAGACGTTAAAGACTTCCGTCTCCTTCTTCTCTCCTTTGTGCCAGTCTCCAAAGGTCCTCTGAGTCATCAGTTCACAACCTCAAAGATATACTCACTTTTGTAGTCACTGCCTCCGGGGACTACAAACTTGAGTTCATAGTGTCGAGCGCAAAGAGCTTCGGCCAAAGGGCCGGGAAACCAGTTAGATTTCACCGCGACGTAGACGGGACCGCCCTTGGTCAACCTATTTGCTTCCTCCGTAACGCTCATTTCAAATCTCCTTTCTAATTCAAACTCTTGGCCGCGGTGCCGGATACTTGGAAAAATCTCAGTCCCCTTATTTGTGGAGTCCGACCTGCTGCAACCTGTTCGCGGCAGACCTCGAGCGCCTTCCTCTCGTCGAGCTTCGTGGTAATGTAGTCATCAGGAACCTCAGACCAATCGATGACCTCGACGTTCCATCTCTTGACAATCGAAACCCCTTGCATCTGAGGCTTCTCCTCAACTATCTGGTTCAAAGCTGCGTTCGACTCGTCGACAACACTCGTTTGCTTCGTCGCGTAAGCTGCTTTCACCCTTGCCCGCTCCTCCCTCGACCTTGCTTCGGCTAACTTCTTCTCCTCGTTCCGCCGCAAGGCGGCCAATCGCTTTTCCTCCCTTTTAAGCTCTACCCGCCTTTCAGCCTCAGCTTTCTCGTAAAGCTCCTCTTCATACTTGAGAATCTTGTCGTCCTGCTCTCCACGCAGCGAGTCGAGTCCTTCGTGCATGGGAAGAAACCAGCTCTTGATTCCCTTCTTCGCCGCATCAAGGAGCTTCGTAACAGATTTCTCTTGAGTCGTTACGGACTTCTTGGTAGTCACAATCTTCTGCGTAAGGTCCGTAACCGTATCAAGGTCTCCTTGGTTCTTAACCACCAGGGGCGCGCTCCGCGCCATGATGGCAAGCGCCTTACATTCAGCCTCAGCTTGCTTTCTTGCTTGCTCCGCATTCGGCGGCTGCAGCATCATCGCCTCCGTCGCCGTCTTGAGTCCCTTCACTCCCTTTGTCACCTTCATACTTTTTTCTCCTATTCTTCTCAAGCGTTTCAAGAACTTTCATGACCTTCTTCTTGCCTTCTCTGATTCGTTCAGCTTGAACCTCGGAGAGTTTTTCAAAGTGCCTTATCCTCCCCCGTTCGTCTACTATGTACGGGACTCCTCGTAGGTCTATCCAACCCGTCCCGCACATCAGCGGGCCTGTCGCTACCTGCCGGCAGTATGGACAGCCTGGCCGGGTCTCTTCTCCTTCTGGTATATCTGTCCCGACTACTAATCTTCTGCTCCCGTGCACCTTGCAGCGGACAGATACGACATCTCCTATCTTTGTCAAGCCTTCCTCCCTTCTCTGCTACGAACACTTCAAGAATCTCCCTGATGTAAGTTTCAAACTTTATGCCGCACAGCCTGGCCATCTTTGCGATAGTGTCGGCATCAACCGCTCGAATCTTTATTTCGAGCCTCTCAACCTTCATCCGTATCTGTCCTTATCGTAAGCATCGATCACAGGCGCCATAAGGCCGAAGAAGAGTCCAACAATTATCAACAACATAAAGAATTTCATTCCCGTTCCCTCATAGAAGACAAAACCCACAACATGAAGAGGAGAACGAAAACACATGCAGTTGTGAAGAATATCCACCCAAGGGTCGATAAAAGAGCCGTTAAGCCAGACGTCATCACTTGCCTCCTTGTTGAAGGAGGACCCCCTTTGGGGTCCCCCCGAGCCTCCTTATCTCTGACGCCTACGTTGTCGACGTGCTTCAGCGCTTGAAGATTTCGAACTCTTCCGGCTTGAACTTTTTGATCCTTTCTTCTTTGAGCCTTTGGCTTCCTGGTCGTTGGCCCAGTCGTAGTCGATGCAGGGCTTACAGTTCAGAAACTTTCGGTCCGATTTCGGGTCGTCGCTCTCCTTGTAGAAAAACGAGGCGTCGAACGGAATGCCTACAAGGTCCTCACCGCTGATGTCGATTTCACAGTCGAGCTGAAGCGCCATGGCGACATCTCGATAACCAAAGTTGTGACCCCGTTCTTCATTGCCGAGGTAAATCTTTATCCGGCGTCCGATTACCTCCTTGTCCGGTCGGTTTCCCTTGTCGGGGGACTTTTCGTACTGTACAGGTTCGTCGATGATCGCAATCCTCAGGTGTTCATTCAACCACTTGAAGTTACCTGATTCATCATCATCACGTTGCTTTCTCGGGCCGATGTATTCGATTCCCTTCACCCGATAGTCGCGTTCAGGGACATCCTCCGAAGCCTGCGCTGCTTTCCATCCACCTTTAAGTGACATACTTTCTAATCTCCTTTTTCTGTTAGCTTGTTTTGAAGACCAGTTAGGGTCCCGTGTTGGCTTTCGTACTTGAATATCTTCCCCAACATTTCGTCGGCTAGCAACCCTACCGAACAATCACAAGTCAGCCTCCACCAACCCTTTTCTCGATGGTCGCAGGTAGGGCAAGGCGGGGGTTCGACCCACTTTGCCCCTTTGCCGCATTTAATACACTTCACTTCTCTGTACCTCCCTTCTCTTGTTCTTTTTTAGTCATCTTTTACCTCCTTTTCCGCGACGCTTCGTCGAGCTTTTAGCGTCTACGTTTGTTTGTTTTGAGTTTCATCTTGGTCATGAGCTTGTCAAAATCGAGAGGCTCCAAAGTCTTGAGAACGTCGTCATAGCCCGTAGACGAAGCCATGATAAACGGAGCCCCTATGGTACGAACGAACGAACAAGGCGTCGGTACTCCTTTCCTCACCTCCCTTCCTTTCTCTACATGCCAAACAAAGGGACAATTACCTGGGATAGTCGTCTTGGCAGATGAAGCGACGGCAGGGACCAACATAGATTTCTTGTTCTTCCACGCATCTTTCGAGTTCGGGTCGGTCATCCCATCTTCGTAGTCCATCCATAGCTCGTGAAAAACAAGAACCGTCCAAGCTCCCTCAGATTCTGCCGCTTGTACGAACTGCCAAAAATAATCAGTCATGCAGCTCAGCAGCTCAGTGTTGTTCCGCATGTTATATTCTCTGTCTTCTCCTTTCCCGATGAACTCATGGGTCAGCAACAATCCCATGGTTGTCATGCAGTCTATGACGTACCAGTCAAAGCCCTTCGGCGGTGCCCACATGGCTTTCTTGATGTCCTGCACGATGTCCCACGGCGTGCGATGACCCGACGAGTCAATCGTCACAATCTTTCTGTTCTTTACCGGATGCTTCCTCCTTTCCCATTCCTTCTTGAAACTCCCCAACTGCCTGTCGATGTCCACGATAAAAATCTTGTCTCCTTTCGGTATCGTGGCTAAAGCTGTCGTCTTCCCAGACTTCGGCGGTCCATAAAGAGTCAATCTCTTCTTGTCCTCAGCCGGTGGTCCCAATCTTGTTGTCATTAATACTTCCTCCTACCGTACCACCACTTAATGGCGTAGTTGGTGCCGATACCGAGTACGAAACCCGTCACTATGGCCGTCGCCCAACATATTTCTTCGTTCATTTACTTCTCCTTTCTGAACGCCGCAGCCCACACTGTGTGAATAAGCTGCACCGTTCGCGGGTACAGAGGGGAAGAAGGCTTTATCTCAATGCCGTCTTTATTCAGAATCGCAACCTCCTCGCCGTTTAAGTGAATGTACACCGACAGCTTCTCATCCTTTTCTTCACCACTCATTCCAGCTCCTTTAAAATGGTCAGCCTGTTTACCTTTTGCAGCTTATAGGTAGCTACCCTTTCACCTTGAACCTTTCAGCAACCCGTCTGTCAACGTCTTTACTATCCTTTCGGTGTGTTCCTCGCACGTTTCCTCTCCTTGCTTCCACATTTCCTCCGACTGTCTTGCTGGAGCCTCCTTACAAAGTTTTGGATCACAGCTCCTGTGACAGAAACCCATGCAGTTAAAGATGTACTCGTGCAACTTCTGTTGGGAGTCGAACACGAGGTTGTCGCACAGAAGACACTTCTTTCTCTCAGTCATTTCCAACCCCTCTTTCGTCGATAATCGTCGACTTCGTCATCCTCTTTACGGACAAGATTCCCTTCGTTGCGGCAGTAAGCCGCCAAAGAGCAGAAGTCACAGCTTCCGTTGGCCATTCCGTCTGTCGGCCAGTAGTTTGATTCTGTCCTTTGAAGAATCTCCTTAGGAAGATCTTCCATCCAAGCCATGAAGTGCGCCATAATCGCAGCGGG
>SDBT01009474.1_pt1 | contig 15789 bp, 14 predicted proteins | sample 2277101 | NCBI WGS metagenome assembly SDBT01 (sample SAMN10404973, study PRJNA504765) | marine sediment metagenome | isolation source: marine sediment core GS10_PC15, 103 cmbsf | place: Arctic Ocean: Southern Knipovich Ridge | collected 2010 | reverse complement strand
TTAGTCCTAAACTAATTAGATTATTATAATGGTTCTGAATTGTATCTGGATTCATTCCGAGTAGTCCTGCATTGGTATTAATCTTCTGTTGATTTAGTCCTAAACTAATTAGATTATTATAATTATTTTGAATTGTTTCTTGATTTATTCCAAGGAGAGAAGCATGTAAGGCTATCTTTATTAATTTAATCTTTTTTGATTGTAAATATTTAAACGTAGCTCTAATACCATTTTCATCTTGATCTGTACTTCTTATAAATTCAAGACTGAAATCAGATACATATGAAAAAAATTCTTCTAACAGCTCCCTCAGAATACTTTCGATTTTATTCTCCTTTTTATTGTTTTTTTTATTTTTTTCCAAAATTACACCATTCCTCTGATTTTGATATATCCTAAATAAATAATTTCCTTCTTCATATTTAAACAAAATTAAAATTTCTCAAAATCTTCTTTAATTTTTTCTAAACTCTTATGAATTTTACCTAAAAATAATATAGTCATTTTAATTTGCTCTGAATCTATCTTTTCTATTAATTTAATTGAAGTCTCAAGAATTTGTTCAACTGTTATATCATCTTTGTCTAAATTAATATGGATATTCTTATTAGTATATTTATTTAGAGATAAGAAATAATTTTTAATCTTTTCAGTCTCAAGTATATCCAGTTCATCTAAGAATATATAAATTCCATCTTCTGAAAATGTTGTAGTGAAATTACCTGTAAGATAACTTATATTATAAAATTGTTCTTCTAACAGTCTTTTAATATTATTTTGAGATTGTTCAGAACCTTTCATTAAGCTAATCATTAGACTCTCTGGTGAAATACCAAATATATCTATTCCTTTTGATTCTTTTGAATCTAATATGGTTTTAAGTCGATCTTCCAAGCTTAAAAATGCTCTGATGCTTGTTATTTTTAATATTAATTCAGTTAAATGTTCAATTTCTTTTTTCAACTTATATACTATTTGATTTTTTGCTCTATTCCAATGTTCTTTATCTATATACTTATAAAAATCTGAATCTATATAACGAACCTTGATATTTTCAAAAGGGTAATTAAAATGAATTTTATCTCGAAGCTCTCCCAACTTTAAGATTATACATTTCTGATCTTCTGTGAAATCTTCTTGAGATGCCTCACCCTTAACATCTTTACTTGAATATATATTATTGTTTATGTTTTCCCCGAAAGTCTCTGTGAACGCTCCTAGACTACCGGGATTTTTGCAGAACATTTTATATGGTCGTTTAAGACCACCTGCTTTAATTTCAGCATGTTTATTAAAAAATCTAATTGTTCCATTATCAAATGCGTTTATTATTGTATCCTTGTGAAGTAAAATTCTATAGAACCCTTTTGAAAACGCAGCAACGCATCGATCATTTGCTTTTTTCTCTATTCCTATTGTAAAATCTATAAATTTTGAAACTTTTTCTGCAATTAATGATGATTCACACACATTAAAAATGATTAATTTAATATATTCCTCACCCTTTTTGAGGACATCTATTAATTGGTTAAAAAGTGGGGGAGGAATATTTATTAGAAACTCATCTCCATTAAAAAGAGGACCTGTTTTATTAAACCCGTGACCCGAAAAGTGAACTATTTGAGGTTTAAATTCAGAAAGTTTTTCATAAATATCATCCCTTTTTATATCAGGGGCATCAATAAATTGAATGGAGGAATGATCAAGAATCTTTCTAATTTTTCTAATTTCTCTACCTACTAAAACCTCCTTCATACCCTTACAATTTGACCCTAATAATAAAACTCTCAAATTTGATAAAACCTCTTGTTTTTTTTTGATTACTTGCTTTCTTATGCCTTTAACTGTATTATAAATAGGGTATCTTGATAGTCCTTTTTCTATTATAATCGTGCATATATTTTTTGCATCCTGATCTTTTGGTAAATATAAATTGTCAGTAATAAAACTGTATGGAATATCCTCTTGTTCTTTAAACGGCTCAATGAGGGTATCCAGTTTTTTCGCTAAATTATCAAATGTAGAAAATGATTTAACCGTTCCATTTTCGATTAATAATTGAATTTCTGGAAATGATTTAATGATTTCTTTAATCTCATTTAAATGAAAATCATTTAAAAATGGATAATCCTTAAGGATTTCATCCCAAAATATTTCTCCAGATAATTTATCAAAAATTGGTTTTAAAATTGTGTAAGCAATATAACGTCTTGGATTATTGTTTGATAAATCTAATTTATGTCCTATTTTTGGGTGGATTGGATTTCCTATTAGATTAATATATTTTAGGTTTTTCAGGTTTTTTAGAGAAGATATATCTTGAATATTGTTTTTTTCTAATCCAAGTTTAGTCAATCGTCTTAAATTTGATAACTCTTCAATATCTTCAATATTATTATCTGCTAAATTCAATTCCGTTAGATTGATTAACTTTTCTATTCCATTAATATTCTTTAATTGATTTTTTTCGAGATTAAGAATAGTTAAACTAGATAAACTAATAATTTCATTTAACTCAGTTAAAAAATTTTCTTGTAATAAAAGACCTTTTAAATTTCTTAAATGATTTAGTCCTTTTATAATCTTAATTTTATTCTTTGAAAGATCTAATTTCTTTAACTTTAGGAGGGATTCCAAACCTGTTATTTCTTCAATTTTATTTTTTAGAAGAGATAGAACATTTAATTCAGTTAACTTATCTAAGTTTTCAATTTTTTTTATAAAATTACTTTTTAAGTTTAATTTTTTTAGATGAATTAAGGTTTCAAGACCTTCAATTCGCGAAATTTCATTAAAACTTAAAGATAAGTCCTCTAATTTCTTTAAATTTTTTATACCCTTTATTTCGACTATGTTATTGCTTGATAACCATAGAAGCTTCAGATTAACCAGAGAATCTAACCCTTCTATATCTGAGATTTCATTCCCTCCTAAATTTAATCCTTCCAACTCCCCTAAATTTTCAATATTCTTTAGATCACGTATCCTATGGATCTCTACACCCGAAATAACTAATACATTTTTAATATTCTCATAATCTATTTGATCATCTATAACACATATATAATTATTTTCAAATATCACATATTCCCCTCTACAATATTTCACATAATACTTACCATTTTCTCCAAATTGTTGAATTATTGGAAGTTGTATCCTGTTTCCACTTAGTTTAATTTTATAGAGATTAGATAAATTTTCTAAACCTTCTATTTCTTTTATCTTATTTGATCTTAAATCTAATTCTTCAAGACTATATAAATTATTAAGTCCTTTTAAGGTTTTAATTTGATTATTACCCAAGTAGAGTTTTTCAAGATATTCAAGACTTTCTAATCCTTCAATCATATTAATTTCATTATCAGCTAAAACTAACTTTTTAAGTTTTTTAAGAGATGATAATCCAGAGATCTTTTCAATATGATTCTTTGATAAAATTAGACTTTCTAGATTAACAAAATTTTCGAGACCAGTAATATTTTTCAATTTATTGTGATATAAATCTAATTCCTTTAATTTTCGTAATTCTAGGTCATTTCCTATTTTATCAATATTATTATTTGAAAGATCTAATGTTTCTAAATTTTCTAATGATTCTAGATTACTTAAAACTGTTATTTTATTATTATTTAATTGTAAAAGTCTAAGATTTTTTAAATTCTTTAATCCTTCGAGAGTTTTTATGTGGTTATGTTGGAGATGTAATTCTTTAAGACTGGTTAAATTCTCTAAATTTTCAATTTCATTAAAATGAGAAATGGATCTTTTATTCAAGTCCAAAATCCCATTTAATGGAAATTCTTTTTCTCCTCGAATTATAACATAATCTAACATTTAGATTGATTTTAATTTCCTTTTGTTATGTAGAATATTTACCCATATTAAAAGAATTTATATGGATTTAAATAATTATGAGATTATTGAAAGAGTTGAAATTGGGAAAAGATGTTCCTTTACTTGGATCTATAATTTCAGAAATTTTTAGCAACGACAATTCCGAATTGAATGCAGAATCTTTTTTAAAAAAAGCTCTATTATTGTGCTGTTCCACTGTTTTAATAATATCTTGAGCTAAAAATATTAATCATTAGGTTTTTTGCTGTTTGGTTTTATAAGTATAGTATATACAACTCACATTTATCAGAAGGACACCTTTCGATATCTTTCTGTGTATTATAGCACATTCCTTCGAACTCGAAAAAACATTAAGTATTTTTCTCTAATAAGTATAAATCTATAGCTAATATTGATGGAATTGTAGAAGGAATTAAAGATAAAAGTAAAATTAAATCATTTCCATCAATAGTAAAATTATACCAATCAGGATAATCAGAACTTAACATAAGCCTTCTTCACCGAGTGCAAGTTTATTTCCTTTATTAAAACGTCTGCTTGCGGGATTTCATTGACAATTTTTTTCATGTTTTGTGAGATTGAGAATTTTAACTTTACAGAATTGACACTTAACCTTAGTCAATTACAACTTGAAGTAAGAAATTTTCTAATTGAATGTAAAAAAAATAGAATTGAGTAAATACTAAATTTTAATCTTTTTATTTTTTTTGTTTATTCTTGTATTAATTGCTTACTTTATAATATTTCTATACCTAACAGATTTATGTCGTGCGATCTGCGATATCTACTGTGTGAAAAGATTATAGAAAAAATTTGGATTGAAAGCGGCTTTTTTGTGATCTTATTAATCCTAAAAGATAAAACTAAGAGGAAAAGTATAATTTATTTATTTATTGAATCAAAAATTAACCAAAAAGAATAAATAGGCGAGAACATAATAGTTTATCATTGATCATAAAAATGAGTCATCATGATAATAATTTTATACAGGATCAAGCCCAGTATTTATCAAACTCAGTTGACAGACTTCATTGGGTTAAAATCCATAGAAAAATATGACATGAGTGTTCCAAAAGATTACAGAATAGCCCGAAAAAAATTTCGATGGATACCCATACATTCCACTTGGGGGAAGCGGGCACCATCCACTACGAATATATTAACCAATTCGCAGAAAAAGATACATGACTTCATAGATTGGGAGCCTAAACTAAAGTATAGATATTTGTACAGGTTCCCAGGCGTAAAAATCCCTCGTTTTGAAGAATTCGGAATGGGAGTGATCTCTAAAATGGAATGGGATTTAATGGACTCTTTGAAAACTTATTTGAATTTAACGATTTTAGCTTTTTTCAAGACTTACAAGGAATCCTTGAGAATCGCGGCGTGTTATTTAAGGATTTTTTTATTGAAGATATGCTCGCCTATGAAATGTTGCGGATTAACTTGGGCTTTAAAAATTACACCGGAATTGAAAGAATGGGCAGATTTTTTGATTATCCACCCTTATTTAACATCACTCACGATCCTAACTTCTTTCCCAAAGCACGAGATATCAGTTATGTGCTCACGAGAATCCCTGCAGAAGCGTTGTTTGAATTTAAATACCCGTACACCATATAAAACTTAATCTCATAGAAAAAAGTAATAAAAAGATATTTTTGATCGGGAGATTAATAAAAAGTGAATGTAATAGACAAGCACATATCTGGGTTTGAACAAAATAGTTATATTGCAGAGCTATACAAATTAGGATTTAAACCACGAGAAGTACATAAAATTCTGTATGAAAAGTTTGAACCATATTTTGATAATAAAAAACACCTTAATGAGTATCTAATCGCCCCTTTATCGAGTATTGTAGAGATATTTATTCCAATAACTGAATCTAAAGAAGAAAAGAAGCTATTGAATGATATTTTATCAATATTTCGTTCTGCATTAAAAAAAGACTCTCAAAAATCCATAAAAGCTTTTAAAAATTGGGATAATGATATCTTTAGAGGGATATCTCAAAGTGTATCAATTTTAAGTTTAGATAGAGACCGCATCATACATCCTATCTAATCCTGCCATGAATACTTACTTAGTTTAAAATATTAATTAAAAGATAGAGATCTTCTGACAATTAGTAATTGAAGAATATTTAAAGGAAAAACTCTGACGGGATTTAGCCTGAAGGATGAGTCCAAATTTTATATACAAAGGAATTCCACTTGTATATCACTACAATAAAAAGTGAGTATAAATGTGAGAGAATGGAGTGAATGGAATGTTCTACCTATATACCAAACATTAATCTGGCATCAATACCCAGTGATGGGTTCTTATCCTGCTGATAATATCAATTAACTCTTGATTTCCAAAAATATTGTCAAAAGAAGATTTTATTTTAGAATCCATATCTTGTTTATAAGTGTTAAGTTCTGCTAACTCTTCTCGGTTTAATTCTCCAAACATTTGTTTCCAATAGAGCGCATACCATTTCTCATAATTAAATTCTAAGAGTTCATTTTGAACAAGTTTGATTAATTTTTGACCCCCATTTTCATAAACTCCATCTTCTTGAAATCTTGATACAAAATAAACCTCATATATTAGATAATCAACAAGCTCATCCAGTTTTTCGGCCTTAGTTTTATCATAAACATATAAATACTCGAGATAATGTTCCACATTTATAAACAAATTTTGATTTCTGAACTTTTTAATCGGAAATTTTCTAAAGTCATCTGGATAAAAATAATTCTTTTGTTTATGACGACGTATTGCATTTAGGTACTTGTTCGCTAATGTTGAGTTAATCAGGCATATTAGATATTCGTACTGATAATTTCTTGATAGATTTTCAAGAACATTCCTCTCTAATATATTGTTCTTCTTTATGCTAGTTTTAATACTTGTATTATTCACCTCCCTTAAATCTACGAATCTCTTAAATACAAGAGCATTAGCGCTAGTTAATATATTACTGTTATCTAACACAGCTTCATTCATCCGTCCTCTAATGATCTTCGTGCCATGATATAATTCTGTAAATGTTTTTCTTGATATCTTGGTAGGACATCTTTCAGAATCCCACTCGAGATACCTTATTCTGTTTATTTTAAATCTCTCACTATCTTTACCATCTATATATGGTCTATTATTTGTTTCGGATCTTACATCAGAAATCAAATCTTTGGCATAGAATTCACCCTTAAATTTTTTTTCATCAGCATTCAGAACCATTCCTTTACTAATATAACAAATATTACCCAACTTTTCACAATTTTCATAATCTAGACCTAAAACTCTTAAATCTTCCTTTTTAAAGATTTCCACATCTTCTTGAGGTATTTCTTCTTCTTTAATTATTTTGTTAAATGAATCACTGCGAAATTTACGCAAGACTTTATTAGGAGTTTTATGGTGTTCTGCGAAAAAGATAATTGGTATGACACCAATACCCTTAAACACTTCAAAATCTTCAATGAAATCTATTGATGAAATTTTATGCTCAGTCACAAGGAATTCTCTAATTCTCTTTGCATATTTTACAGTACACAATGCATTTGATACAATATACCCAAATTTTCCATTTTCTTTAAGTAAATAGCGAAAGCTTAATTCAATAAATGCGACAAAAACATCCCACTTTTCAAATAAAGAGGGATATTCCTTATTCAAAGATTTTAGCAACTCTCTTTGTAAGATATGAAAATCATCTTCAACATCTGCTCTAATATAGGGAGGGTTACCAATAATAATATCAAAACCCCCAGTTTTTAAAATATTATAAAAATCAACATTCCAATGAAAAATTTTTAAAAAATTTAAGATCTCTAATTGACCGTTCTTACTTGTATAATCTCTTGATTTTTCTAATCTGCCCTGAATACTTTTTTCTTTTTTCATATTTTCGAAAAATTTTGATGTGTTTATCCGAAATTGTTTATTAAATTGATCGTATAACTCGGACCTTAAATGAAACAATAGATCCCTAATTTCCTCATCTTTTTTTGAATTGTTTTTTTCCATATAATAGTCCTCGATAAGTGTAATGAGATTTTTATTTTTATTCTCAAGGCTTTGATCCATATCAAAGTTATGATAACCTACAAGTGAATTACCCCATCGAATATTGAAATCAATATTTGGTAATGAATCTTTTAACATTTCATTTTTATATCCAGATGAACGTTCAACTAACCATAACCATAACCTTAACTGGCACAATTCTGTAGCAGATTCCAGATAATCAACACCGAACAAACTTTCCTGAAGAATGTAGCGCTTTAAATTAAATAGACTCTTAAAAGGACGCTTCCCCTTAGGTGTTTTCGATGAATAAACTAGTTCCCACGAAAAAAAATCATATATCTTCTTATATAAATAAACAAGCTCATCCCCACATGATTTTAGGAAAGCGCCACTCCCACAAGCATTATCGCATATTTTTATATCCTTAAGTATAATTACTAACTGAGTAAATAGTTTTTTCCTAATCTCGACTTTTAAAGTGTCAATTTCCTCTATATTATCTATAGGGTAATTAAGAACGTTTGTTAGTTTTATAAAACGATTCAGTTTATCAACTGAGTCTGCATGAATAAGTTCCTTTGCCATATAATGTGTTATTATATCTGGTGTAAAATAAGTTCCCGTTTTTTTTCTTTCCCCCGTTGCCTCCAATGTTCTTTCAAATATGTAACCGAGAATTTCAGGATTTATATGATCATTCTCACTTTTCTTCCTAGTAAAAGAGAAACTTGATAGAATTGACCAAATGTCTTTATATACAATAGAGCTTAGCTTTACATTAAAATATTTTTCTGATTCTGTTTTCCTAAAAAGTCCTCCGTTTAAATAAGGTAATTTGTTGAATTTTTTATCAATATCTGGATTTGATTTACGCTCTTTTATTGTCTGGTTAAACACCTCAAAAAACAGTTGACGAAAAAGTGGGGGTTGAGCAGGCCCAATTTTAGTAAAAATATATGCTACAGGATCAAAGGGTATTAATAGCCATTCTTCTATTATCCTTAAGAAAAGTAATCGGAAAAAGTTAGTCCTATACGTACTAACTCCTATCTTGATTTGCTCCTCAAGAGGCCTTCCCGAAGGAATGTTTAACACGTTAATATCAAGATGTTTACATTCTTCTTCTTTAATATTTGATATTATATAACTCAAACGTTCATTGAACAACTTATAAAAATCTTCTATTTTTTTATAATAAACTTCATAGTTCTTAGTAGTATAATCAGGAGATGTTCCTTTTGCCACTCTTAAGATAAAATCGAGGGCTTCACTAACACTAATCTTCACCCATTTCATTTGATAATCTTCTTCAGAGTGAAAGACTGAATACCAATCAACAAAATTTGTAGCCAATCCATCATAGTTTTTTTCCAAACCAGTAAATTCTGAATACCATTCTAATACTTGTGCAATTCCACTAAGATGGTCTTTCTTTCCATCTTGATGAATATAAGTTTTGTTTTGAAATCTTTCGATATCCATTTCTAAATCTTTACCAATTGATTCAATTTCTATCAATAAACCTTTGGCTGATCCCTGTCCCTTAATTACCATATAATCAGGATAACGTCTTAATCGTTTGTGGAACATGCTGTTTTTACGTTTCAATGTAGTTTGTTCAGGTAGACTTTGAGAAGGTACTCCAACTTTATCAAACAACTTTTTAACAAATTTACTAGTATATGCTTCAGGTTGCCCGGGAATTCTAAACCATTCTTCATTTACCTTCATAAAACTTAAAGGTTGAAATAATTTCTGAAGATCTATGGACACTAGAAACTCTGACTTAAATTCCTCTCGAATTTCTTTATAAACATCAACGTAGTCTATTTTTAGATTTTCTATTTCTACCATATTGAAAACACCATTTGGTTAATTTTATCACTATACTATGAATTATAAAGTTTTATAAAACATTTACTCTCAAATAGGTATTATAATTAATATATTTTTTAAATATTTAAAGAAAAGTTGAGTCATCAAATTTTTATTGTCGACTGAATTAAATATCACTAAATTTTAAGTAATCACAAATTTTCATATTAAAGGAAGGTATTTCTTAGGCAATATATTCTTTTACAATTGAGTCGTCATGTTTTCCTTGTACTTCTAACTCTCCTGCGATATGTTCCAATTCTTCAATAGTAAATACTTCTAGATAATTTTCTTGTAATAGAAATTCAATTAAGTATATATATATAAAAAAATCTGTTACGAAAACCACAAAATTACCCTACTCCTCTTTCATTTTATAAAAAATATCTTAATTTATATTCAATAAGATAAAATCCCAAGTTAAGTTTCCGGTATCCGTGTTAAATAAGGAGAGGATATTACTATCCTCTTCCTCTTTTAGGAACCCCGCGTGCGAGTTTCCCCGCACGGGGCTCGCGCCTCAAGAACCCGCATCACGTCACCGAGTTCCTTTGGTTTGTGTTTATCGCACTCCCCCCGAAACCATCCAAGTCACCTCGGATGTTTCTTTAGGAAATGATCACATCGGCGTTGTTTCACGCCAAGATTTACCATGTCGCTTACTCCAATACTCATGTAATTCTGAATCATAAGGACTACTATAACCCTTAACACAAGCGTATCTAACGCCCGCGCGGAAAGATCTACAAAATAACAAAATATTCTCTTTCCGTTCTCCGAAAATCCACGTCCGCTTGCCTATATTCATGAAATAACGGTGTCGTATCCATTGTTTTCTCTTATCTTTATGGCGTCGCAAACACCATTGCCATAGCATCTTCCAAATCCGGTAATCAATATAATTGAATGTTTCTTTTGCGCTACTGTAACAATAGTAATTAGCCCAACAGCTTTCTCACCCCATAATCTCTACCACTTGATATTATTAACTTTTCAAAATTAAATCCTGAAATAAGCAAAAATGAAATAATTAATACTATTTTTCTCTTTTTAGGGTTCATAACGATTATTTGTGGTATGGATTTATAAAAAAAAAAGGGAATAGATCTAAGTTTAAATAATTATTTGTGGAATTCAATCTACTATGTTAATACAGACCAAACAATGTAAAATATTCAAAAAAGATTTGAGACTACCTAAATTCGTTATAAGAATATTAAAGAAGCTCGAAAATTGCTTCAAAAATAGAAATAGGTGCATCCACTGTCACGATTGTATTGCTTTTGCTCTTATTTATGCTGAAGAGAATCAAATTGATAACAGTGTGACGCATAATGATCCACGAGTTTGGAAGGAAAATTTGTTTACAAAATTCCTCCGTACCACAATTAATAAGAGGTATCTTACCTGTGCAGTTATCACAGATAGTGAGATGGATCGTTTCTCAAAATATTTATCAGCATTGTCAGTTGAAGACAAAGGGAAATTTCGAAGGTATACTAAAGCTCACACCGAGTTTAAATATTATGGTTGGTAAATTGATGTGGTGGATTTACGTACAATCTCAAGAGGAAGTTTTGATATATTATCAAATAGATACTCTATGACCGTAAAACAAATTAATTCATCAAAATTTTTATAATTTACTTCAATTGGATAAATATTAAGTTCGGGAAATTGAAGAAAAATATCTCGCTCCATCGACACACTAACCCAACCTTTGATATATCCTGCATCAGATCCATTTTGATGTGTGCTTCCTACTCAGGAAATTAAAGATAAAGGGAGGATTAAAAAGAATTGAGAAAAGGTTTGGAATCTCGCGTGGAGAAATGGAAGACTTGGATGGCTATACTGCGGTGATCTTGTGGAATAAATTTAAGAAAACCAAGAAAAAAGAATATCTTGAAACTTTATTAGCTTACAATAACGAAGATGTTATCAATCTCGAGTTCCTCTTATATCAAGCATACAATCTTTTGATAGAAAATGAACGTATCCTTATAAATCCTTTAGAATTCCCAAAAAAGGAGATTAAAAAGATTTTTCTTCCTCAATACCCAATGAGTTGGTTTTTTTTCTAAATATCTTAGAATATATTTTATCAAAAACGAGTTTGAAGCTCCACTACAGACGGGGTATTTGATGATTTGGAATGCGTTATGTAAGATATATTTAAAGTCAATCTTACTTAAATTAGTCGGATAAAAATAAAGGAAATATTGACCAAATTCATCAAATCAATGATTTTCAATCCTAAAATCAAGAAAAACAAAAACTTATTATTTAAATATTCATATAATTAATGTATAAAAAATTAAATAATGAGAGGAGTGATATGAAAAATGGATGATGATGATAGATTATTGCTTGGAGGTCTCCTTCGATTTGGTTATGAGATATTAAAATCAAATCTCAAGACTGAACAAAATGAAGATTTTTTTGACTTTGCTGAATCATTAGGAGGAAACGTTCGTAAAATTTTAGAAGAAGATCCAAAATTTAAAAAAGCATATCAAGGTGCAGATCCTGTTCGAAAAGGTAAAGAATTCTGGGATAGTATTAAACAATTGTTTGATGAAGAATAAAGATTTATTTTTGAATGGATATCAGGTATCATAGTAATTTTGAAATTTATTATAAAAATTACATTGATTATTTCATTTTGAACTTCTTCTGTAAAAATAAGTTCTGCATCGGTATCTTCCAAAATAAGACACCAAAAAGTTAGATAAATATGCTCAAATTTTAGTCATGTAACAATTTAATTATTCAAATATAAAATTTAAGTTAAAGATTTAAGTAAATACATATATCGTTTTTGAATTCATCAATTATATTTATTTAATCTATATAAATTTAATTTTTTAAAGAATAATTCAAACTAAACCCTCCTCTATCTTTATATTATTTAGGATGGTTAAATCTTTATCAATTCTTTCGATTATCGGATTGGATGTAAATATTTTAAGATTTTCTCGTTCCCAATCATTTAATTTCTTCCCACGCCATATTCCATAGAAATCAATAGTAAAATTATTTGAGAATTCTAATTTAATAGCCCCGAATGTAATTGCTAGCGTGTAAAGAAAACGATTGAAGGCCTCCCAGCTACATTTATACCTCTTTTTTAATTTCGATTGCGGTATTTTTTCTAAATGCCTAGCGATTAAGTTTCTATTTCCTCGAGCCCGTGCTATAAAGTCAGAATCTTGACTAAAGAGATATAATTTGAGATTTTGTTGACGAATTTCGTTGATTAATCCCTGAATTATTCGACTATCCATATCTCTTATAGAAATACTTCTATCTTCCTCAATGATTTTAGAATATACATTCTCATCACATTTTAAAAAATCCATATGTCCTAAGTGCTTAATTCTCGCTCTAAATTTATTTTGGTTAAAGAACTCTTCAATCATCTCTGGATGTGCGCTATTATCCTTCAATTCTTCAATATCATTAACCTTATATTTATCCTCATATGTGATTAATTCGTTCTTTACTCCTTCCGATAATAGAAAATAGATTGGATATTTAGGTTTTCTATATCTTTGCTCTAAAACTCTGGAGAGTTGGGTGAAAAATTGATCGTAATAAAGACAAGTGTCAAAAGCAATGGCGATTGGTGTATCACCTTCTAAAATATTGACTTTCTCTAATTCTGTAATTAAATCTTCAAATTCTTTCTGATAAGTTTCGAAATAAAAACCTGATTTGGTAAAAATTTCGAAAAACCTTGATTTACTTGGATATTCCTCTCTTAAATCATTGGGAACCTTATTATAAGCATCTCTTATATCCCTTAGGGTGATACCTAATTCAATTTCAATACAGTCTGAAATATAAATCTTCACTAGATTTAATCCATAAAGACAATCAACAATAGTGAATTTAGTGTTTGAATCTAAATATAATTCGTTCAACAACATCGTTAGTTCATTTGAGCTGAGTATTAGGTTTGGAATACCTTGGTTTCGCTTTTTATAACTAGACATTAATTTATTTAACCCCCTGTTTTTTTATTGTTATTTTCTGCTTCAATTCCATAAGGAAATCCTTACCTTTATCAGTTAAATTATATAATTTGAACTTCTGATTGTTAATTATAACTGATTTCTGATCAACTAAATCTCTCGTTATTAATCCTTTTAATAACTTGTCTAACTCGTGCCCAGGTATAATTATTTGATTTCCAAAAGTATATTTTCTTATCTTTGTTTTAGTATTAAATTCAATGTCAATAGATAAGAGAATTAAGTATTCTTTTTTTGCCTCTTCATCCTTAAAATAAAGATCGTTTTCTTTCTTATCTTCTTCGGGATAAATTTCCAGTAATTTGCTAATATCAGTAGAAAAAATCTCTGTGGATTCTAAAATATCAGTTAATTCGTTTTGAATAACTGGAGTCAACGGATAAGGGACATCTTGGTATTTACTCTCTTCTAAATGAAGGTAAAAAACTTGAATCGGGGTATCCTTAAGATTATAGCCATAATATACATTAATAGCTGACATATATTTCCGACCAGGAGTCATATCAAGTATTATTTTATCAGGCTTCCTATTCTTTTCTCTTTCAATAATTTTATTTAACTTGTCAGCATAAATTTCAATGTTATCATTCTCTATCTCCTCAATGATTATAGAATCCTCTTTTAAATACTTTCCATTATAAGTCTTTAAGATTTCAGAGATATACCGTCTGCAAATATTTAGGCTATGTTTAATTCTTTCAAATGGTGTATAGATTAATATTATTTTATTAGGGCATTCATCGTTTTCCTTACAATATGCCCAAATCGGATTGATTACTGCGAAAGGGCTCCAACCTACCGTCGTTATCCAAATAATCATCTTAATTTTCCTCCTCGGTTTGGGTTAATTCTGGTATGTTAATATCCACCACCGTATGTCCTAAATCCGTTAAATGCCTATCTCTACCATTAAGGATTATATAACCATGCTTTTCTAGTCGCTTTAGTCTCATCGAAATTGTAGGTTGTTTTATTCCCAAAAAATCCTGCATATTAGTTAATATTATTTCTTGTGATAATTTTGACAGCAGCTTTATATCTATTTCATCTGGTAGATAACTTGGTAAGAGTTTAAATGGAGTATAAGTTTTGTCTTCAGGAATAACCACACATTTAATATTAAAATCTTTAAAATTACTAATAAATGTCCCTGCATAAATTAAGGAAATCGGAATAGATCTACGACCACCACTAAGATTCAATAATATTTCGTCATCAGATGTAAATTTATTTAATAAATTAGCTAATAATAAAGTCATTTCCATAAAAATCTTGTAATTTACATTTATTTTTTCAATAAGCACATTTAGTTTTTTATAAAACTCCGTAATTTCCTTGATTTTAGAGTCTACATCCTTATTCTTATTCTCATCACTTAAGATAAGTATTAATTTCTCGGCATGAAAATTTCTTTCTGCTATATAAATATGCTCAGGAACAAGGGCAAAAGATGCAATTTGAATTCTCATAAGATCATTGATTGACATTATTATATTTTAATATTATTGATCAATATTTATAAATATTACTAAAAATCAATATTATCAAAATAAAACAATAATATTTATATATACTAATTTTAATCTTCTTATTATGAAAGAAAAAAAATCCAGATTAAATTTTGAAAAAATGCCCAAACAAAGACAAGAGGTTGAAAATTAATGACCCAGATGGCTATGGCTAAAAAGGGAAATATAACATCGGAAATGGTTACAATTTTAGAAAATGAACCGATTTCTGAAAAAGTACTTATAAGGGGAATTTCCACAGGAAAGATTGTTATATTGCCCAACAAACGTAATTATCGTCATGTTGGTCTAGGAGATGGACTTAAGTCGAAAATATTATGTAATACTGGAACATCAACAGATTCTTCAAGTTTCACAGAGGTACTTGAAATTGCAAACGAAGCTGAAAAATATGGGGCCTCAATACTATGTGATCAATCCTTAGGTTCAAAATTCGCAGAATACCGAAAGCAATTACTAAATGTTACATC
>SDBT01009473.1_pt1 | contig 15789 bp, 16 predicted proteins | sample 2277101 | NCBI WGS metagenome assembly SDBT01 (sample SAMN10404973, study PRJNA504765) | marine sediment metagenome | isolation source: marine sediment core GS10_PC15, 103 cmbsf | place: Arctic Ocean: Southern Knipovich Ridge | collected 2010 | reverse complement strand
ATGCCAAAGAACTCACAACACACGTCCAACAATCTGTCATCAATTTCTTGATACAGTGTTTTGAATGGTTCTTGCCTACGGATTGTCCGAGGTATGTCTTTAATATAAGCCTCGGGAGTGTCGTGGACAAGGGCAAACTGCCGAAGATGGTATGGCACAAGATAACTAAGCGCCACACTGTGCCACGCCACCGAATATGGATAAGGAGATTGATTTCCATAACGGTACTCGCACGCGATCCCGTGGGCGATGTCCTCTAGATGTATTTCATCTGCTCGGGGTTGGAGAGGCCAGAAAAATGAGCCGGTATACGTTTGAAGGCAATGAGCCATGTCACGACCGTGCAAGCACTGCAATGCGTGTCCATTGTTAACATAACATTGTTTACCGATGTAAACCATCGAGCCCAATGTCATTCTTGAAACATCAATTGTTTCGGGTTTCCCGAGTTCCATCTACGAATACCTCTTCAAGACCCGCTACGCGCATATCTACGATTTTCGAGAGCATGATGCTTCGGTTAACAAATGACTCTCGCACATCTTCTAGAATATGTTGCCGGTCGGCAATAACGCGAATCATATCGGCAAGAAGCTGAACTGAATCATCCGCTTTAATATGATTGTTGACCTCTGTTGAGGTTAATTTTCCATATTCTATTTGCGCATCTGGATGTGTTGTGTACCACACGTACTTTTCAGACTTCGTTCCTTCGAGGAGTATTTCCAACCACTTACGTACCTGGAGTGCATCGGTGTGAATACCATTGTAAAAATAGGCAAGCCCAGTGGTTTCTGCAAGCATGTTTTGCAGCTTACCAACAGGGATTATATGTTTGTCAGCGTCCAACTTGGCAGTAAGATAATACTCAGCAGCACCCATGACCGCATCGATGAGCGGTTGCAATGGGTGATCGTCATCATGCTCCGGGTCCAACCTTGCCGAATCTCTGACAAGGTCAAACCAACGGATTATTTTGAACTGCTTAGGCTTCTTCGTTGCCATCTTTTTCTAGCTCTTCTTCAACTTCCTCTTCCGTCATTTCACGGAGGATACCATTAGGATTGAGTTCATCTGCCCACTCCATTGCTTTATCTGCAATTTTCTTGAAGCTCGGCTTCTGGAACTTGGTTGGATTATCATCTGGTCCAAATTGCCACCAACCCTTACCTGCAACGATGACCGCACCTTCCATGATGAGCAGGTCCAGGAGTCCTGAGTATGGGTCCATGCCAGTGTTGAACGGAACCTGAATCTCAATACGCTGAAAAGGCTTTGATGCTCTGGACTTGAGGTTATCGATGACACAAGTATGTCCAATGATATGCTTCTTATTGGCTTGCTTTTTGAGCATGCCTTTTTTCATCGCCTCATAATATTCTCGTACTTCTTTATCCAGATTTTCGTCGTCCGATTTCAGTTCCTTCTTCGTCATCAAAAGACATCCGGATGCCATATAGAACATCTTATGACCACCGGTCGTCTTGTGGCGAGGACCGTACTTGTCTTGGTTATCCATGACATGTCCAACACCAATGACCAACACTGGAATGTGGCTTGCAAGATGGGTTGTTGATTGAACAACGTCACCAGTCTGTTTGGCCTTCTGACCCATGTCACCTACCAACTCGCCCTCGACGGCTTGTTTCCATTGCGTTTCAGTCATAGCCGCTGACCAAGAATCGACCACAATGATCATCGGTCGCTTGAAGTCATCAGACTCGTCGGTATAAGCAGCGCGGTAAATCTGGCACATATCGGAAATGTACTTCTTGATCTCTGCCAAGGTAGCACAAGTAACGTACTGGAAATTTTCCTCGTTTAAGTCTACTCCCGTGCGTTCTAACCAAATCTGTCCCGCTTTATCGTCAGTTGCCTTTTCTACGTCGATCCATAGAATGAAGGCATCGTGTTCTTTCTGCGCACTCGCGCAGGCATACGCCGCTTGCAAAGATTTTCCCGAACCGGACTCTCCATAATAGACGTAGTTTCTTCCAAACAAGAGACCAGAATCAAAAGTACCAGCCATGATACGGTTCATGGCATAATTTCCCATATCAACCCAAAGATCAATAGAGGAAAAACCAACCTTCATGGTTGGAGATTTCTTGTACGTATTGAAAGCTGTGTTTAGCTTTTTTCTAAATTTACTAGCCATAGGGCTTCTCCTCTCAGTGAGAGGGCTTGCCCCCGGCTGGCGGGAATTTAGAGATGTGGTCTCAGAAAATTACCAGCCAGGGGTGCCCAATGCTTACGCGGACTTGCTGACCCGTGCCCGAATCTTCGCAGCTAGACCCTCGTTGGAGGATGGCTGCTCAACAGGAGCTTCGGCAGGTGTGTCATCCGCAGCAGCGGCGACATCAGCCGGAGTTTCCTCGACAGTTTCGGTTGGATCGTCAGTCCTCTTAGTGCGAGCGGCTTTCAGCCGATCAAGAGCACTTACAGCTTCCCCGGAATCGGCGGACTCGGTAGTGGTTTCACCACCGCTGGCCTTTTCGGCGTTGGACGTTCCCGCTGAAGAGCGGGTAGTTCCAGTCGCTTCGGTGCCACCCGAGTTTTCACGAGCCTTGAAGGGCTTAAAGCCAGCCTCTTCCCACTCCTTGCGCCAGTAGCCATTCTCGCCGGTCAGCATGCGCTGGATGGAAACTTCCATCATTTCGGTAAGAACGTCGTACTGCTCGTCAGTAGGACGAGGAGGCAGTCGCTTGGATAGGTCATGCAGACCATACTCGGCGATAGCAGCAAGCTGCTCTTCTGTCAGCGCGTACTGAGTCTTCGACCATCCGGAGCCCGTAGTCCAATCGGCGTAATCGCCTTGCTGCATCTTCTTGATAATGAAGTTGTAGCCTTCGAACTTGGACATGTCCACTTTGCCGTCGCCCAGGATTGCCTGAACGTCTTCCTCGGTGAACTCGCCACATGGTAGGGAATCGAATGGATCTTCTTCATTATCGAAGATCGAGTCGAAGATGAGTCGATGGAGCTTCTTGTTCATCGGAAAAATGCGGATTGGGTTCTCAGGAACCTCCTCTTCCGCAAAGCCTTTTCCAACGAAGCCCTGGTAGGAGTAAACAGGCTTCTTCCAGTGGAAACCGGCGATGCGCTTCATCTTATCGGCGTCCTGGGTTTGTCCTGTATTGCGTAGCTCCTTCTCTTCCGAGTAGAGTTCACGCACGGGGACCAATACCGGGCAACGCTCGGAGTGGTCATACATCTCTCGACACGGAGCCGAATACTTGATGACCTTGGAGTCGTTGTCCGGGTCATTGAAAGTCATCGGAAGGGTGACCTTCTCGGACCAGAACGCGCCCGTATAGGCATCGTTGTACGGTAGGAGACGAAGGGTTGCGGATGCTCCGAACTTCAAGTTCCAGAAGGGGTATACGGAGTAATCACGTTCGAAGGTAGGTTGGCGCTCTTTAACGCGAGCACGCATGCGTTCTATCATTGAAGACATTAGTCTTTCCTCTCTCTAGGGTAGCACAGGGCTACTAGGTTTATTACGTTTAATAGGTTTATTTTCCAGTATGACCAAAGCCGCCACTTCCCCGGTCAGTCATGCTCAGTTCCGAGACGTACTCGAAATCTGGCTTGACTATCGGTTTGATGACCAACTGAGCTATTCGCTCACCGCGATTGACAAAGAATTTCTTGATCGAAAGATTGACCAAAATTACCTTCACTTCACCACGGTAGTCGGAATCAATGGTACCTGGAGTATTCAGGACCGTGATACCATGCTTGTTGGCAAGTCCCGACCGAGGTCGGATCTGAGCTTCAAAGCCTACTGGGAGTTCAAGGGCGATTCCCGTGGGAATCAACGCTCTCGCTCCTAAGTTATTTAGGCAAATCGACTCATTTATGGCCGCATATAAGTCAACACCTACACTTCCAAGAGTAGCCATTTCAAGGTCTGGAAGACCCTCGAAATGAGGTAGCTTTTTGACCAGAACCGGCACCCGTAGAACACTTTCCTCCCACTGCTTAACTAGCTCCGGGGTAGGCAATGCTCTGTCATCCATTACATCACCACCACTGAAGAGCCCGCTAATTTTTTGGGTTTGGTCTGCCTGGGTAAACGGTTTGTCGAATCTTTTTTCAGCCACCTTTCGCTCCTCTCATCGTCGGTGTACTCACCAAGATGTGTCCGAAAGGAGCGAAAGTCAAGTTATAGAATCGGAGCCATTGGCATATTATCTGGATGGTCGAAATCATCCTCGTCATAGCCATCCATGTCGGGTCGAATGATATCATCCAACTCGGGTTCATGGTACCGGACTTCGTCGATCAAATGGCACATTAAAACACACGACATTACAATATCATCTTTTGCACCTTCCTTTGCCGAATAGCTAGCACCGCTCTTGACGAAGGTTTTCAACTGTGAAGCCAAGTGCTTTGATTTCGGAGTGAATAAGTTCCGTTCCACAAGATTCTTGAATTCAATAGCATATCGCTTCTTCGATGAAACACTGGTTAGTAGTCCTCTCCATTTGTTAGGTTGTGCTTGACTCATTCCAGAACCACGAACATTAATAGAGGTCATTGAGGAATCGATAAGGAATCCAGGGAAAGTGGATTCGTCTTCATACTCCACGGCAGTCAAAATTCCAATTCCCAACCCATTACGTTCAACCGAGTAATAGGTTTGGCATCCACCCTCGTGTTCTGGATCATTCATTTGAATCATGAAAATTCGCTTGAGTGTCCGTCGAAGCATCTTGGTTTGTTCTACTTGGTCAGGTAGGTTGGAATGCCACTCTGCTACCTGACGTAGTTGTGGTACTTCCCATACCTGGATACAAGCATCGTTCGCACCTACTCCTTCCGATGGATCAAGAACTACACCATAGATTTGATTAGGGATAATCTCTTTGTACCAACGCATGCCCCATCTATCGATGAAGCGTGGCTTACGAATGACTTGCCGCAATGTAGCTAACTTGGTAGAAGCAATAAGCGTTGAATCTCCGGATACGAAAGCGCATTCGAATTCCCGAAGCCACTCTTCCTCTGTCAGTCCGGCTTTAATAGATTGCTTTTTGAATTGTGGACCACGGAACCCAGTTGGGCTATTGATGTCTGGTATGCGGGTCCAGTGTGCATGGAAGCCCACAAACCCATTGATCATTTCGTCATCTTCAAGCACCGACTCTTCTTCATCGGCACTGTATAGCATTCGCGATTCTTCATTTTCGAACTCAATGTTCCAAGTATCTGGCTCTTCTTCTTCTTCTCCACTAATAGTTCCGGGAGTTTTAGATCGCTCGGCAAACACATCTTTCCATACGTCTGACAACGGTGACATGTTAGCATTGAACCAAATCTGGGCAAATTTATCTTCATCTGTGTTCGGAGTAGAAGTAATGATACACTTACCACCAGTAGCAATGGTTGGATAAATGGATGTCCAGAAATCATTTGCAATACCAGGAGGAACGAAAGCAAACTCATCAAGATAAATTAAAGAGTTAGATTTACCACGACCAGAGGTCTTGGTAGTAGCAGATGCGAAAATGGTAGAACCATTGTCGAATTCTTTTCGTGTAACGATGTTCGTTTTGGTGCCGGGTTTTATCCACCACGGCAATTCCTCATAGCTATACCATAGACGGGACATAATATCTGTAGCCCCATCTTTGTCTTTGGATGCTATGAGAATACGCTGGTCTCGTTTGAAGATAGACCACCATAATAGGAATGCGGCTGCTGTTTGCGTCTTACCACACTGTCTTGACAACAAAGCTATAACCAGTTTGTTATCTTGATAGGTATTGATCAAACTGTCTTGGTAGTCGTACAAAGAAAACTTCATTGCCCCTAGAACAGGGTTCTGAATCATTACGTAGTTTGTGATGAAATAAATTGAATCCTTCTGGCACTTAACAATTTCGTTAATGTGCCAAGGTTCAAACGTTTGTTGATATCCGGCTGGCTTGACTTTGCCGCCGTCTGCTTCTAATAATAATGGCATTTATACCGTGACCATGTCTGGCTCGACGGCGATCAATCGGTGTTGGTCTAATTGTTCTTGTTGTGCAACCGTTACCACGCCTTTCTCTCGGGCGTCAGTTTCAGAAATAGCTTTGACGAGGACATTGTATATTTTTCCTGTGTCCTGGTCTTGAACGGCAACCTCATAGGGTTGTGGTACCATGCGCTCTCGGAGAGGGCGGGTAAACCTAAAATCGCGGTCATGCTCTACCATTCGAATCTCATCATCACTAGACACCTCATAGGTGCCTGCCCCCTTTACTAGGAGATTAGCAATGAATTCATAATTCGATGGTTGATGATTATACGGACCCTTCAGGTGCATCGTGCTAGGATCAGCAGTTAGGCGCTCTACCAAGTAGAACCCCTTGGGTGCTGTATGTCCTAAGATATCACGTAGGGCCATGTGCGATGTGACGAATGCTTCCGTCACGTTTGGTTGGACGTTCTGTCCTTCTACCTCCTTCTCTCGTTCCTTGCGGTCAACTTCCAATTCTTTCATGAAAGCGGCAAATCTGTCAGGTCCGACGTACTGTTGCGCGTCGGCATCCACATTACCTTCGTCCGGGGTGCCATCCCATCCCTTAGCATACTTCGCTAAGCTCTTATATGTGCCACCATCCTCATCTGCATCCAGGTCGAGCTTGTCAGCATCTTCCATCTTCTCGCCGTCCTTGTGGACCACGAGATACTTCCAGTTGATATCGGTGAAATAGGCTACCTTTTGACGAAGGACGCCGTTGGGAATGTCGGTTCCAAGTACCACGCGAACGTGGAAAATCTTGTCCAAACCCGGTGCATCATTGCTCGGATTGAACATTGGTTCTACAGCCGCTAGAGGGTCATAAGACACTCGTTCGAGAGACCGTAAGTCATAGCCTAACATGCCAATCTGTAATCTGCCGAAGATATCATCATCATGCAAATGGCGAGTGGACTTAATGTGGTAGACGAATTCATCGTCCTGTTCAGCTAGAATTGCTTGGAATGACTGTGCCATAGTGGAAATTCCTGTGTTACAGCAATATTTACTCGGACTTGCTTTCTGACGGGGACTCTTCATTTTCAAGCTGGTCTACCGCTTTCATTAGCTCTTCTCGGGAACCATAGAAGTTGGCAGTGCCAATTTTGGTATTGCCTTTATTGTTTTTCCCAAATGCCTCTTCTTTCATGCGATGCTCTTTGCGTTTTAGGTTGTGATTCGATTTATGCTCAACCGCAGTTCGGGTTTCTCCCATGAGCAGGGCTATGATTTCTAATTGACGATTTCGGTATTTTGGGTCGATTTGGGGGAGTTCATCGTATAACTCTGCAACCATACTCATCCCTTTAGTAATCAACTCTTCCCGTTGTTTTTCGGCTTCCAATATGCTGGTTTCTAAATCCGCCATCTCGGGCAGTTCTTCATTAGCCACACGGATAATTTCATGTGGCTCGACCTTGACTAACTGGGTATCAGTCGCTTCCGGTGGCTGCTCCGGAGGTTCCATGTCGAGAGCATCCGCAATATTGGGATTGAGTCTTTGAGTCATCTTTTCCTCGCCTTACCTACTTTTTTGGTTTTTCGGCTCATCACACTACTTATTCGTGATTTGGATGCCGCTCGGGTCTTTCGGCTTGCCGTTCCGAGATTCGCTGAGGTCTGTTTCTTAATTCTCTTTGGACCCGGTGGGCTAGAATTCCGAACCTGTTCTGGTGCCCGTGCCTTAATGGGATGTCTACGTCCCTTTCGATTCGCGTGGTTGTTATAAAGCTCTGCTTCGGTGAGAACAAGAAAATCAATTCCGCGTCGGTCAGCCCATTGTGTTGCGGCACCCCACTTTGCTTCATTCCTCATGCGCTCCATCGCATCCCTGTTAGTGCGGGCGTGCGACGAAGCTGCTTCGTGCATTGGCTTAATTTCGATGAGCTTGGTGCTTTTTTGACCACCTTTGGTCAAGTAAGTTACCAGAAAATCAGGAACATATACTGTTTGGTTTTTTCCCTCTGGCTTGAGAGGATTTTTGTATGGGATCTTGTGAGGCTCGGATGCCCACTCCAACACGTCAGGATGATTATCACAGTATTGCATAAACTCCCGCTCCCATGAGCTACGGAAGATAATAGGATAATCTCCAATGTATTTGCTTGGGTTCTGCGGGTAAAAAGGCCCTTTCGCTGCTCTAGCCATTATTGATTAATTGGATCAATCTTATCAGCTTCTTCGGCGAATAATTGAGATTGTACGCTAGTTTCTACTGCTTTAGCTTGTTGTTCTTTCGCGAACTCAGTTAATTGATTAGCTTGCGCGAAGTTACCGTCTGCTGCTTGTCTTTTTGCAGCAGCGTTTGCTTCTATAGCTAGATCCACATACTTGTCAGAAAGACGTGTAAGGCCGGCTGAATTTGTACGTAACGTATCAGCCTTCTCTTGGTTTGAAGGATCGGGTATCTTAGTTGTATTGATAGGACGTGTTTGACCAGCAGTACCAAGTTTCTGTTGGGTGTTTAGCAACGCACTCTGTGTTGCTGAATTCCGTACACGAGCCTCATTTTGTGATGTTCGTTGCGTGGTAAGTGCATCAGATATAAGTTTCCTACGATTATCTAATTGCGCGTTTCGTCTTAACGCTTCTGCTCTATCTGGTGAATCCCGCGTAGGCTCATTGATTAAACCTTCATCACGAATTTTACGTTGCTCTTCTTCAATCCTCTGAAGCTCGTTTTCCTTTCCTGTTATTGTTCGCGGGAATGCGTTGGAGGTTTGGGCAGGGGACAGTGGTTCTATATTTGATTCTTCTTCTGGTCCAAAAGGTATTGATTGTCCTCCGGCGTTCTCAAAATCATCCGACTCAAAATCACCGTATCCCGTTTCATTCGCAATATTTTTAGCCATTTGCTCTGGGGTTTCAAAAGCGCCAGCACTGGAGCCCTGCATAAGGTTTTGAAGAGCTATCGCATCTTCACCAGGAAACATTGATCCGGGGAACTGCGATGCAAGTTCAACGGGTAGATCTAATGGAGTGTTACGTCCATCTCTAGCAATACCATCTTTACGTTGAGTTGAGGTTTCCGTCTCTGGAAATTGACCCAAGATGGTTTCAATGTAACCGCGAATTCTTCCGCGATTTTGACCAACAGTGAAGTAATAGCTTTCATACTCAAAATTGGCGCTTACTCCTACATTTCCTGTTCGATCTTCTTTATCCACATTATCATGATCCCAGGATGTTATAACAGGATGATGAAACCAATAAACATTGACTCCGTCCGGTTCTGTTCCCAAATCATATATGACAATGGATTCGAAGAAGTGCCGCATATCATTTGGTTTCAATTTCATACCCAACGATGGACGTTGCCCCATCTTCGAACGCATTTCTTCTCCAGTCAAAATATGCGTGAATTGGTATGAATTGATTTCATTGTTTCCATCAATTCTGGATAGAGATTCAATGCCCGAAATATCTTCACCTACTGTGGCAACATGACTGTAGAAATGTGTATGTTCTTTCCAGAGAGCCGTCACCACTGAAGTAGAATCATCATGGAAAGACATAGTAGCAGGGGGAAACTCGATTGTGGTGGGTACCTTAATCCACTTATTGTAAGACCGCAAAGTTTCCATTTTCATTTGGGGTCTTGGGTGATCTAGAGATCTCAGGTGGGTATAGAGCTTTCCATTGCCATGAATGAATTCGCCGATGTTCGTGATAGGGTTAGCCAGGGCTCTTTGGTTAATTTGAAATTCCACCAAATACGTGAACTTCATCCGTGGGATGCTGAGCGTATTGGACCGCGCCCCGCCAGGAGCAGAGTTGAAATTCCGCTCATCACTAGCATAGTTGACAAACGGCCAGCCGTTCTCTATGCGTCCTCGGGGTGGTAGATTTATCGCCATATCAATGCCTCGTGTAAATATATTTATCTGGTACAACAATTAATAATCAGGGGAAACTATGCGCGTTGAAGTACGCCACGATAATGTGGAAAAAGCACTAAGAATTCTCAAGAAGAAGCTCTTTGATGATGGAATGATTCGAGAGGTCATGGAACGTAGATATTACGAGAAGCCCTCGGTCACTCGTCGCCGCAAGCGCAAAGAAGCCGTCAATCGACAAAGAAAGATAATTGCCAAGGAACAACAGAAGTGGCAAGAAGCCAAACTGAAACACAGATAAGACAAAGGGACCAGATGGTCCCTTTATCATTTCTATTGTGAGTGATTCGGTTAGAATGAAACGCCGCCGCTCGCCGAGAATGGACCAACACCCAAACCAAGACCGGCATTACCAGAAATACCACCTGGACCAACGTTGAGATTGAGCCGTGCGGAGGTAATGACACTGGAGGTCGAGCCAGACGTTGAAATGCTTCCCTGAGCACCAATACCCGCTGCTGCCACACCAGCCTGAGTGGCGATTTCGCCAGCTTGACTGAAGACACCCATCCGGAACCCATCCTGATTGAAGCCGATGACGTTGTCATATCGAAGTGTCAGACTAATCTCCATAGCCGTGGCATCTTCATAGGTGAGTTCTCCGAGGTCCATGCCAGTAATTTGGCAACCTGCGTAACACCATTTTTGGATAATGTTTGGGTCGGAAGCGGAACCGCCAGCCGACGCACCACCTGCGAGAACATCCAAATCCATTTCGAACTTGTAGTTTTCACCGGCTCGTGACATCGTCTGGTCGAAGAAGTTTTGCTGCTTGGCGACCTGCTCTTGAACCCGAAGCTGTACGGAGTTCGTGATGTCGTCAATGAACGTAACTGTCAATTCTTGCCACTCTGCTCGGGTGTTGATGTACACCGTAGAAACGTAGGAGTAGAGGGTCTGTGTCTCGAAAGTAAGGTTCGGGCGACCCATGCGACGAATCTGACGAGTCAGGTCGTATGGAGCCACTTCGCCTGGAGTACCGAAGTTGAAAAACAACACACGGAATCGGTTGGACAGGATCGGTTGAAGCGATGCTGAACGGTCACCGTTTAGACCTGGAACACCGAAGTTCGCGAGGGAGTTGACTGTCATTATTATTGTCTCCAAATAGCTACAGGGTATTTACCCGGACATAGCTATTTAGGGAATTCCACGACACTCCTTTTCAATAACAATCAATGTTTCCCAATCCTCCTTGCATGAGGCGTATCGGTTCTCAAATTGACGGAACGACGCGGGATTAGTATAAATGCCCTCCGGCATCGCCTGTCCATTCAAAATATACCCGAAGACCATATCATCGTTATCTAGATAACGATGATAGTAATACTTTCGGCGCTCGGGTGGAACGGCGGGATTCTCCTGGAACTCCAGACTAGACATATACATTGATTCTTTGTGTATATCGAAAGGGCGTAGCTGCCTTTACCATCGGGTTAATAGCCATCGCCGTTCCATGTGCAATGACCTCTTTGTCCTCAACGGTCACATTTATAATGGGAGGAATCCGATATCCACAAGCCGATAGCTGTTCTTTGGCTTGTTGTTTCACCTGCGCAATGGACCTTTTAATCGTTTCAGGGTACCACAATTGCTTTTTATACCCAACACTGAATTTCTCAATATCAGGCAGTAACAAATAACGTAACCGGGCAGGGACAAGCCGCTTCATTACGTCCTCACGTTTCCATACAGGAAGTAAGGCATAGCGTTGTCTATTTGAAGTTTTGGTATCTGAAGCTCATCCAATCCCTTGATATACCCGATGATGATTTTCATCGGGATGGTGTGAGTACAAATATAGACATTCTGACCACTGTTAACCAGCGGGAAAATGTATTCCTTGCAGTAAGGAATAACCCGCTCCTGGACATCCTGCATGGACTCTCCTTGGGGAGGGGCCTCAAAGAAATCTCGCTGCCAGAGCTTATATTTTTTTGGTGGGAACTGTTTACGGATTTCTGGGTAGGTCATACCCTCCAGAAGCCCGCCAGACCGCTCACGTAGCTCCTCAGCGAACGTCCAGACCTCACGGGGGTGTTGGGTGCCTATAGCATGCCAAGTCGTGTCCTGAGCCCTCTCAGCGTCCGAGAGGTATACGGCGTCGAATTTGTAGCCACCCAGGCTAGAATACAATTCCTTGGCTTGTTCAATCCCCAGTTCTGTCAAGGGAACGTTCATTTGCCCGGCTTTGCGATTCTCGGCGTTGGCGGTTGATTCTGCGTGTCTAACGAGTACCAGCATTCAATTGTACTTAATTTCGTATAATTCATCATTGCCTGGGTCACGGTTTTCCCAAGCAAGGTTAATATTTTCAAGCATCTTATCATTCACTATGGTGTGCTGTTCCATGCTGTCCATGACGCGGTCCAATTGGATACGTGCTTGTACATCTGTTATGTACTCTTTAACAAAATCATCATATGAGATAATTTCACCCTCGGACTGATGATATTCACTTCCATCTGACATTGGTTCTGAGTCAACATTCAAAATAGATACGCCCTTGAATATTGTGGCATCATCATCTGTGTAACCAATCTTCGGGTCTTTAGGAATAGGATTGAAAATGGCTTCGGAAAAAAACTCAATTAGAACCCTTGCTGATTCGGTCTCGTGATTAGCTTGCGCCTGGATATAGCACTTCTTACCCCATCCATAGGTAGGGAGTGTGAACCTCGGTTGGATTTGTCCCATCTTGTGAACAATCATGTTGAAATCCAACGGTGTAGCAGTTAATTGGTGCATACCGGGCTTGGACGCCATTTTGTTTTCCCCTATGAATATATACCCTTCTGGGTGCACAATCAAGAAAGACCAGCGAGTCTACGGATATCTTCAAGCATTATCATAAAATCCTTTTCTTCTTTATGATGCCGTTCAAAAGAAAATTCTCCCTGCTTCGAGATATCGGTAGCGGGCGTAACACCCGAGCGCAAGTAATTACTAAAAAAAGATGCGGCATCTCTGATTAGACCATCTAATGATATGTCGAAGTTGTTCTCGTCGAATGCTTTGGCTAGCTTATCAGCACCACCGTCAGTATCGAGATCCATATCAGCATGGTCCGAATGTTTCCCACGATGATCCTCGGAGCCGAAATGATCTTCTTCTCCTTGACCTAAACCGTTGTACAGCCAGTCGTGGTATGCATGAGTATCTTCATCGTCAGCGTAATCACCATCCTCATCAGCACCTTCCATCCCGGCTGAAAGAATGTTCATCAGTTCTTGCATTGACATAGATAAATTCCACATACCCATCAGGTCTTCATTTTCTTTTGGACCAAGGTAGGCTTGATAGGGTCTTAATGGTATGCCAGCGTTGGCATAAGCAGCGAGTCGTTCTTTTGCTTTTTCTCTAAGTGAATTTAACTCACGCAAAATATCATTTGTTGTCATTGATTTTCTAAACGCACTGATAAGAATATCATAGTATTTGTTATTCTCTCCTTCTCTATCCACAACATCGCCAATTTGTTCTGCCATATTAGATTGATCGGAGCCACGTATCCCGAGTTCTTTTGCAACTGTTGCTGTTTGCTCGGCTGGAAGTAATTCAAAGATTTTGGCTATAACCTCTGGGTCCATTGATTCTGCGATATTGTCTTCAGTGATAGTGAGGTCGTCAAGTTCTTCCAGCAGCTTGAACAAACTTTCAGGAGCGGCATCACCGTATTCTTTGACAACATCTTCGTAGCTATCCCACTCACCCATATGTACAGTAACGGCGTTCATTCCTTTTTCGGCATTTTCCAGATCAAATTCCATGTATCCAGGATATGAAAGACCTTGGCTATTAACCAATTTTTCAAGTTCTTTTGCTGCTTCTTTGTAGTTTCCTGCTGCCCACTCCTTTTCAAGCCAATGCAGCGGTCCAGCCAAGGCAGGCTTTTCATCAAGAAGCTCATCCCGTAGTTTTTCATCCTCAAGATCGTTAACGTTAAAATTATTCTGTGCCATATAGCCGCCACCTACGATTCCGTCGATGGCATCATGTCGAAGAAGAGGAACAATGTATTTGTGGTATCGTTCGGCAGGCTTATCATTACCACGCCCTTTCATCTCGGAGAGCGTACCGTCATCCTTCAAAATGAATGTTAGCACCGGGGTCAATATAGTTTCGCCCCCAACTTCAACAGAACGACGTAAACTAAGGATGGTGTCCTTCGTGTGTGAACGTGGCGAATTACCACAATGACCCATAGCATCTGCCTCTTTAGAACAGTAGGCTTTATTCAGGTTATACCATGCATACCCATCACCAAAGTCAATGACAACCTCTGCATTAGGATCGGCTTCCACAGTACGGTCTTGGTCTTCTCGCCACTCTTCCTCTGCCTTCTCAAAAAGATCCAAAAGAATCTGCGGCATCTCGAATGAGAAAATGTGATTCCGAATGGCGGCTATCGGTAAAGACAAATAATGGGTCATGCCCTGCTTGAGGCGTCGTCCTTCGTTGACTAGAGCTATAGCCGATTGAACTTGCCCCGATGTGACACCAGCCTTTCTAGCGAGTTGGTCGATTTTCTTCGTAACAGCGGTTCCGAGAGTAGAATCAGACTCAGTCATCTTCTCCATCAACGCAAGCTGGACAAATCTCAGATACCATACTATCCGGTCCTCACGCTCTAATGCAGTCCTTGCCCAGTTGATTTCCTGCTCCACTTTACCCTGCATGTTAGGAGCAAGTTGGAGGATGTTCTGAAACATAGGAATGAGCCGCCTCACCGAGGGTGCGGCTTCATCTAATTGCTCCAAACGCGGGGGGAGACCCGACAGTCGCAGGATTTCGTTCAGTTCATCTTGAAAGCTCATAACGAATATTTACCGCGTCTCAAAATGAAAGAGCCCGCACGGGGCGGGCTCTCTTGCGCATAATGCGTCTTGCAAGTCCCCGTTAAGGGATGACTGTTAGAATGGGAAGGAATCGCCCGTGTTCAATACCGTAATCGGTACGAAGATGAACTCGATGCTCTTGGCAGGCTTGATAGCCACGTCCACGAACAACTCGTTGCGGTCGATAACATCCGGTGGGTTGTTGCTCTCGTCGCAGCGTACCGCGAAGTCGAACAATGCCCGAAGTGCTTTCAAACCAGCCAAGTAACGCTCAGTAACAATCTGTGCGGAACGACGGGTAACCGCGTCATTCAACTCGAACAGGAATGGCTCAAGCAGACGTGCCAAGTCGTACTTCATCTTGGCGATGAGTCGTGAGACGTTGATCCGATCTAGTGCGGATGCAAATCCTTGGTTCGTCTTCTGACCAAAAACAACAAGGCCACGCTGCGGCAAAAATGCAATCGGGTTGATGCGATTTTCGTACAGAATGTCACGCTGCGGCTTAGTCAGAATTATTGGAGCGTAATCACCATTATTGTTTAGGGTACCAACGGATGTTGCGTTGTCTACACGACCCCGTGTGAAACCTGCTGGTGGGAACCAAGGAGCAGATACCGAGTCAGAGAACGCAATGGTTCGCAGAGCAATGTGAGTAGCGGGCTGGAATACATCTTCTCCATCGACGTTTGTGGTCAGACACCACGGGAACCAGAATCCAGCGAAGGCTGAAGGACCAGATGCGAAACCACGCTCACCAGTTGCTTCAACATTATTCGCGTTCGTAATCCACTCAGCAGCAGTGATCTCGCGACCCTCTGGAATACCATTTGGAATCATGAACTTTGGAACGTCACAGCAAACGAAGGAAACTTCGTTGTTGTCTGAGTTCAGAGCAATCATCTCGTCGTAAACTTCTGGATAGCCAGGAGAAGCAATCAACTGATAGTAGTTGGCTTCGGCTCGGGCTTCTTGATTAGAAATGAAGCTAGCCTGAAGTGCCTCTACTACAATATCGCGTTGTGATATACGTCCGAAC
>SDBT01009471.1_pt1 | contig 15792 bp, 13 predicted proteins | sample 2277101 | NCBI WGS metagenome assembly SDBT01 (sample SAMN10404973, study PRJNA504765) | marine sediment metagenome | isolation source: marine sediment core GS10_PC15, 103 cmbsf | place: Arctic Ocean: Southern Knipovich Ridge | collected 2010 | reverse complement strand
TATATTATGTGAGGTTGAAACTGATAAAGTCAATATGGAAGTGGAAAGCTTTGCAGATGGAATGGTTTTAAAACTGGACGGAGTACCTGGTCAAAAAATAAAAACAGGAACCGTGATAGCGGTTCTTGGTGAAAAAGGTGAAACTGCCAGCCAGGCTATTGTTTCTAAAGAGGAAAACCTTGAAAAAGAAGAGAGCTCTGAAAGTGAAGACAAAAAAGGAGAGCATAAAATCCCTGAAAAGGCTTTACCTAAAATAAGGGCAACAAAACTTGTGCAGAGACTTGCAGATAAGAATAATATAAATCTGTCGAAAGTGGAGGGTACGGGACCGAGGGGCATTATTATCAAAAAGGATCTCGAAAATTATACTAATAATATGAAAATTGAGGATAAATCACATAAAAACAGCACCGGAGATTCAGACTTCTGGAACCTTACCCCAAATCAGCAGGCTGTTTCGGCTAATCTTCATAAGAGCAAGACAAGCATACCCCATTATTATTTGAAGATAGAAATTTTAGCAGATAACTTGCTTAAGGCCAGGGATGCTGCCGATATTGGTAAAAAAATATCTATGTATTCATATTTTGTATACTACTGCGCAAAAGCATTGGAAAAGTTTCCACGGTTAAATGGATATTTTAAGAATAACAAGATCTATAAAAACAGCCAGATAAATATCGGTTTTGCTATTGCATCTGATGATGAACTTTATGTCCCTGTCCTAAAAGATGCCAACAAAAAACATTTACAGGAAATTGATCAGGAAGTAAAGTGGCTTGCTGTCAAATCCCAGAATAAGAAACTTGATCCTGAAGATATTTCAGGAGGAACTTTTACAATAAGTAATTTAGGGATATATCCCATAGATGAATTTTATGGAGTAATCAATTATCCCCAGGCGGTACTATTGGCTATAGGACGAATCAGTAAAACATTAAAGGTAGGTGATGATAATAGCATATCGATAAAAAGTGCTTTTAGTATTACAGGCAGTTTTGATCACCGCATAGCTAACGGTGCTCTGGCTGCATCATTTTTAACTGAAATAAAAAGACTATTAGAGGAGGTCAGATAATACTGTGAAATATGATAATGAAATGAAAGAGCTAGGGAAAGAAAAACTTCTAACTTTTTACAGAAAAATGGTTGAAATAAGAAGTTTTGAAGAAAGAATAAGATTCCTATTTCTGGAGGGTAAGATGCCCGGCACCATACATCAATATATTGGTCAGGAAGCCTGTGCCGTAGGAGTGTGTTCTGCACTTGAAGAAGACGATGTAATAGCCTCTACTCATCGGCCACACGGGCATGCAATAGCCAGAGGACTTTCTTTTGATGAGCTCATGGCCGAGCTGTATGGCAAAACAACCGGGTGCTGTAAGGGAAAAGGAGGTTCGATGCATGTTGGCAATCTTGAAAAGGGAATGCTCCCCGCTATTGCCATTGTTGGAGGAAACCTACCCATTGTAGTGGGCATGGCCCTGGCATTTAAACTAAAGAAACAAAAAAGAGTTGCAGTAAGTTTCTTTGGGGATGGAGCATCCAATGAAGGGGCATTTCACGAATCTCTAAATATGGCTGCTGTATTTAATGTTCCTTCGGTTTTTATATGTGAAAACAATCTTTATGGAGCATCTACCAATATAGGAAAAATGTTTAAGTTAAAAAATGTCGCAGATAGGGCTCAAAGCTATGGAATGGAGGGTATGATTGCTGATGGGATGGATGTTATTGACGTATATTTTAATGCGAAAAAGGTAATTAATAAAGCAAGGAAAGGTGGAGGACCGACACTCCTTGAACTTAAGACCTTCAGGTATTGTGGTCATTCAAGGAGGGATCCCTGCAGCTATATTCCGGAAAAAGAAAAAGAGTTTTGGGCCAAAAAGGATCCAATAATTAGTTTTAAAAAAACCCTTTTAAAGGAAAACACGGTTGATGCCAGTGATTTAGAAAAAATTGATATTCAAATAGAAAAGGAATTGGATGAAGCTATTTTGTTTGCAAAGGAAAGTCCTGAGCCCAGACCCGAAGATACATTTGAAGACTTATATAACTCAATGGAGGTACCCAGATGATTTTAAGTATTGCAGAAGCTTTAAGAAAAGCAATTAGTGATGAGATGGAGAGAGACAGTTCTGTTTTTAATATTGGTGAAGATATAGGTATAGAAGGGGGATTTGGAGGAGCATTTACCGTGACCCTTGGTCTGGAAAAGAAATTCAGGGAGAGGATAATAGACACTCCCATTTCAGAACTAGGGATATTTGGAACTGCCTGCGGGGCAGCAATAATGGGTATGAGACCCATTGCCGATGTTCAGTATGGAGATTTTTTATTATGTGCTATGGACCAGGTAGTAAACCAGATAGCAAAGCTCCGTTACATGTCAGGTGGTAAGCTAAAAGTTCCTATAGTTATGAGGGCCCCTGTCGGAGTTACAGGGAGAGGTTCCCAGCATGCACAGAATATGGAACCCTATTTTATAAACTGTCCCGGTATAAAGATTGTAGCTCCTTCTACAGCCTATGATGCTTATGGCCTTCTAAAGACTGCAGTAAGGGATGATGATCCGGTACTTATGTTTGAACATAAATTACTTTATGGTTCAAAGGGGATGAGAAAGGAAGAGGGAGGAATTGATGCCTCCTCTGATATTCCGGATGAAGATTATACAGTACCCATAGGAAAAGCTATTACCAGAAAAGAAGGTAAAGATGTGACAATAGTCTCGCATCTTCTTATGGTATATCATAGTATCCTGGCTGCTAAAGCTCTGGAAGAAGAGGGTATATCATGTGAAGTCATAGACCTCAGGAGTCTTTGGCCGCTTGATATTGAACATATAGTTGAATCTGTTAAAAGAACGGGAAGACTTCTTATTGTAGAAGAATCTCCAAAGCAGGGAGGAATAGGAGCAGAAATAAGTGCGCAAATTTCAGAAATAATCCCGGATTATTTAATCTCCCCTGTAATCCGGATAGCTGCTCCCAATACACCTGCTCCCTTCTCGCCAATAATGGAAAAATTTTATATACCCCAACCGGAACGGATTGTAGAAATAGTAAAGAAAAACTTAGATGAATATTAGGATATCTATTGAATATATTTAATATTGTAAAGTATTTTTTCATGAATAATTTTAGGAAGGTTCAATAGTTGGAGAGTAAATCAGATTTTAAAAGATTAAAAGCCAGCTATGAAGGAAAAGTATTGGATAGGGTACCCTATCTAGAATATTGGGTGTTTAATCAATCAGTACTTGAAAGTATTCTAGAAAAAAAGATTTCTCCAATTAAGGGTATGTATGCCTGCCCTCTGACACCTGAAGATAATATAGAATTCGCTACAAGAATTGGTATGGATGCTGTAGTAATAGATTTTATCTGGAGACCAAATAATATTATGAAGGAATCGTCAAAAGGTACTTTAAATTATGTTGATGGAAGCATAAAAAACTGGGATGATCTTAGCAGTCTGGAGAAACCTCCTGGCCTAAGTTTCTTAAAAGAGAGATTAGATAAATATATAGAATTAATTAAAGATACAAAATTAGGTTTAATCCATACTTTTACAGGAGTATTTGATCCAAGCTATCTTAGCATGGGATTGGAACATTTTATGCTTACACTATATGATGATAAAAAATTGATTATTAAATTATTGGATACTTTTAGTGAGTATTTGGAGAAAGCATTAAATATCGTATGTAAATATAGTGAAGTTGAGGTAATTTTATTTAATGATGATATTGCTACTGGAACTGGAACTCTCATGTCTCCAAAACTTATGAGGGAATTTTGGTTTTCCAGAATTAGTGAACTTACAGAGATTCCAAAAAAATATGGAAAGATAATCGCTTATCATACTGATGGAAATGTTTCCCAGATTATACCTATGCTTATCGAGATGGGGTTTGATGCATGTCATCCAATCGAACCATATGCAAATGATATTTATAAAATAAAAAAGGAATATGGAAAAGATATTTGTCTGGTCGGCAATATTGATATAACATTGCTTCAGTTCGGAACTCCTGAAGAGATAAGGAAAGATGTTGAAAGTCATATAGATAAACTTGGACCTGAGGGTTACATCGTTAGTTCCAGTAATAGTATTATTTCAACTATTAAACCTGAAAATTTTTTAGCCATGACCAAGGCAGTTATTAATTACAAACAGTGAATTGTGTTTAGTTTGTCATTGAGTTGTCCATCAAGCCAGGTAGACCTCATGGGAGACTATCTCATTTATGCAGCTGGTATTGATATTTATATAGTTTATGATAGATTCCTTTAGCCTTAAGAAGTTCCCTGTGGGTACCTCTTTCAACAATTTCACCATGTGAAAGCACTATTATCTTGTCCACATTTTTTATAGTGGACAATCTGTGGGCAATAACTATAGTGGTCCTGTTCTTCATTATCTTTGAAAGAGCGTCCTGGATGAGCGCTTCAATTTCCGAATCTATGCTGGAAGTAGCTTCGTCAAGGACCAGTAGTACTTCAGGATTAAATACAAGTGCCCGTGTAAAAGCAATAAGCTGTCTTTGTCCAACTGACAATACCTGTCCTCTTTCTTTGACTTCAAAATTATACTGGCCGGGAAGTTTTTTGATAAACTTATGAGCGTTGACATATTTTGAGGCCTCAATCACTTTATCGATGCCTATATCTTTATTACCCAGTCTTATATTATCAAGGACCGTACCAGAGAATAAAAATACATCCTGCATCACAACGCCAATATGCCGCCTGAGGTCCTGCAGGTTAAATTTCTTTATATTGATATTATCCAGGAGTATCTTGCCTTTTTGTATTTCATAGAACCTGTTCATAAGGTTTACTATTGAAGTCTTTCCCGATCCGGTAGCTCCTACAAAAGCGACACTCTGACCGGCATGAAGGTCAAAGGAAATATCTTTAAGGACATAATTTCCCTCATTATATGCAAACCAGACTTTCTCAAACTTTATATTACCTTCTATCTTTTCAACTTTTACGGGATTTGCAGGCGAGGTAATAGCAGGTTTAAGATCAAGCAGATGAAATATCCTTTCAGATGCTGCAATAGCTTCCTGGAGGATGCCGAATTTTTCACTGAGGTCGCTTATGGGATGGAAAAATTTCTCAACATATTGTATGAAAGCTACCAGCGTGCCAAGCGTAAGCATATTCCTGATGACCTGCCCCCCTCCGTACCATATCACAAGTGCTACGGCAAGGGTGCTTATAAGTATTACAACTGGAAAAAATACTGCATAATAGAGAATGGTCTTGAGGTATATAGTTAAATAATCTCTGTTTAATACGGAAAACTCTTCATTATTTTCTTTTTGCCTGTTAAATATCTTTGTAGTATTTATACCTGAGATAGATTCCTGAAGGAATGAATTTATATTTGATATCTTGGTACGGATTATCCGGAAGGACACTCTTAGTTTTGCCCTAAAAATAAAGGTAGCTATAGCGAGGAGTATAAGGACGGAAAAAGTGACCAGAGAGAGTTTCCAGTTCAGGGCGAGCATTATGGTCATGATACCGACTATCATGAATATATCACCGAATAAGGTTACGATGCCTGATGACAACATCTCGTTCAAGCTCTGGACATCTGTAGTGACCCTGGTCATCACCCTGCCTACAGGATTTTTGTCAAAATATGACATCGGTAGTTTCTGGATATGGGAAAATATTTCCATCCTCATATCATACATGATCTTTTGCCCCATATACTCAGTATAGTAGCCCTGGAAATATCTGATTGTAAATTCAAATAATAGCACCAGTCCATAAAGAAGCACTATATTGAGGAGCCCGTCAACTTTGCCTGGAGTAATATAATTGTCTATAGCCAGTTTTATTAGATAAGGCCCCATCACCTGCAGTCCCGCAGTTATAAGCAGCAGGAAGGTAGTAAATCCCAGTATGCGCCTGTAGGGTCTTATAAACTTGAATAACCTGGAAGCCGTTTTTCTGTCAAACGACTTTCCGGTAAGTTCTTTTTCGTAAAAACCATCGACCAATTTAATTCCTCCAGATCATAATTCTTCATCAAGCTCTTCTGATAATTGCTGCCTCTGATAGAGTCTCTTATAGATTAAACATTTTTTCATAAGTTCCCCATGTTTTCCGGTAGAATCTATCTTTCCTTCATCAAGCACTATAATAAGGTCAGAGTCCTTTATCGTAGAGATCCTGTGGGATATTATAATGGTTGTGATATCGGCAGTTTCAGCTTTAAGATCCCTAAGGATAGATTCCTCGGTATCAGTATCGACATTTGAAAATGAATCATCCAGTATCAATATCCGTGGTTCAGCCACCAGTGCCCTTGCGATTGCAAGCCTCTGTTTCTGGCCGCCTGAGAGGGTAACCCCTCTTTCTCCTATTAAAGTATCATAAGAATCCGGAAATTCTAAGATATCAGTATGCAGGTGGGAAATACCTGAGGCCCTTATAACCCTTTTTGTGACATCTTCCTTGCTTAAACCCACCATAGTGCCCTCGGCGCCGAATAAAATATTTTCCCGTATAGTTTTAGAAAAAAGAAAAGGCATCTGGGTGACATATCCAATACTTCCCCTCAGGTGGTCAAGAGAGTAGGACTTTATATTTTTTCCGTCTAAAAATATTTTCCCCTTCTGCGGGTCATCAAGCCTGGGAATAAGATTTACAAGGGTTGATTTTCCCGAACCCGTAAAACCGACAATACCCACCTGCATGCCTGCGCCTATATCAAAATTTATATCCTCAAGTACCCAGCTGTCCCCGGAGGTAGGAGAAGTATCCTTAAAATCATTGAAGTTCTCCATAATAAGGTTCTTAGTATTTTTCTCCAGGCTGAACTTGAAATAAATGCCTGAAAAGCTAATGGCTCCCTTGAAAGGCTTTGGCGAATAGGATTTTTCCGGACTTTTGATCCCGGGCTTTATTCTGAAAATATTATTTATCCGTTTCATGGAAACAGAACCCCTCTGGATCAGGTTTATTACCCAACCAAGAGAAATAAGGGGCCAGGTGAGAGCGGCTATATATGCAGAAAACTGGACAAACTGTCCAAGTGTAAGTGTTCCCGCAATGACCTGCCTTCCTCCTATCAGCAGCACGACAAGCGTACCGATCCCGCCTACGAATATCATGGATGGCCAGAAAATACTCCTTACTCTGGCAAGAGAAAGATTTCTATTTATATATTCCATATTCAGCTTTGAGAATATGCCTTTCTCGTTTTCTTCCTGGGTAAATGACTTTATTACCTTTATCCCGGCAATACTTTCCTGCGTGCGTGCCGAAAGTACTGAATACTGTTCCTGTGATTTTTTAAACCGGCTGTAAAGCATGGCACTTAACTTTCTTACAATGAAGGGGAGGATAGGAATTGCGATCAGCGAATAAAGGGATAATTTAATATCTATAAGAAACATTACTGTAAGTGTGGTAATAAAAATAAAAATTGTACTAAAGAGATTCATGAGACCAGGCCCCAGAAAATTTCTTATGGCTTCCAGGTCATTGGTCATAAGGGCCATTATGCTTCCTGTTCTAGTATTGATAAAAAATGATGAATCCAGATCTTGAAGGTGGGCAAAGAAATCGGTCCTGATACTGTATTCTATTTTCCTGGAAATACCTATCAATATTCTTCTCATATAATATCTGAAAACACCCTGGACTGCCGCAATCCCTACAAGAAAGCCAGCATATCTCAGCAGCAGGGATGTATCAGGCAGTCTTTCAATACTGTCTATGGCCTGTTTTAGGATCCAGGGTATAAGAAGTGCCAGACCGTCTGTGAGAAGTATATATAATACGCTTCCACTAAAGTGGAGCTTATGTCTCTTTAAATATTTTAAAAGTGTCTTAAGCTCTTTTATTTAGATCTCCTTACAGGGTCCCGTAATCTATAAATGGGCCTCATTAAATGTATCCATACAGGTATCCCCCCACAAAAAAAGCAGGTGATTAATCCTATTTATACATTGTATCAACAATTCTGGTCAATGCTAAAATTATAATCATTTTTTTTCTAAAGTAAATTTGAAATTAAGAATTCTTAAAGCTGATGTGGGCAAATGGATTGTAAAATTAATAGAAGGTACTGGACCAATCGCAAAAGCACTAAAAATTTCTGTTCCTTCCATTAAGCTTGATCACGTTAGTTTTTGGGTTGTTCTTAGGCTGGTGATCCAGAAGTAAGTCCTTATAAATTATCCTGTCGATATGATATAATTTGCAGGTCAGATAATAATGATTTTAATTAGTACGTATGATATTTTATCAGGTTTGATAGTAAAAATATTAACTGAATGGAATAAGAAGGAGTCTATATAATGAAATATAAATTACCTGTTAATATCACTAAAATTGACAGGAATACATATATGGCTCAATGCGATCCTGTAAGAGCTACTGCTACTGGAGATACATCTGAGAAAGCATTGGACAATCTACATGATGCTATAAATGAACTTATCGCAGAATATGGAGAAAAAGAAGTATTTCAGGATGTTGGAGAAGAAGTAAAAGTCTGCATGATCGAGGTTGGTAATTGAGCAGGTTTAAAGAGTTACGAAAGAATGAGTTTGAAAAATTCTTAATACATTTCAGTTATCCCCATTCTATTAAAAACAGAAATAATAAGTTGATTGGCCTCAACCGGGAAGGGAAACCTTTTACTGTTCATATAAAACATGGTAGTAGTAAAAAGTTCCCTACTCCATTAGTAGAAGCAGTTGCAAGAAATCTTAAAGTTAGCCTGGATGAGTTTCTCGAATGGTATAATAATGAACAATAGTAGGAATTTTATTGATTAGAAGTTTTATCATGGATAAATCATAGACTACTTTCAAATAAATTTCATAATGAAATCGAAGAAGTGTCTGTTGAGCATCAATACCAGGAAAACCAAAGAAGGAAATTGAGGAGATTACCTGTTTACCGGAGTTGAGGAGACAGAATCTTCTTCACTATCAACACCTAATATACCGGCCGCTTCATCCTGGAGTTCAGAGAACTCTTCTATAAGTGCGCGGTTTATTTCATCTATTGAAGACTTATAGTTTTTTGTATCAACAAAACCCTTAAAATCATCTATTATATTTTCAACAGTAGGATTTATAGGGTCTCCGATAAAAATATTTATCCTCTGGAATGTATTGGCGATTATAGAGATTATTCCTTCGGCCACATTACTTCTGGCAATAAAGCTATCCGGGTGGACTCCTTTACGGAGATTATGCATGTAAATTGGAATTATAGGTAATCTGGTTTTATAACTTAGATATGCCGCACCCTTTTGAAATGAGTCAAGTTTATCATCTTTATTTAATCTGCCTTCAGGATAGATCCCGAAAAGTACATTATTTTTTCTTGATATGGTAAAAAGTTCTTTAAAGGTTGCAGCATTTTTCATAAAATGCTTTTTATGAATGGGGAAGCTGTTGGCAAATCTTCTCATAAAGAAGTTCGTAAATCTTGAACCAAAATTTTTTGCTGAGGCTATAAAATAAATCTTCTTTCTTACTGCTCCCAGGAGCACGATCGGGTCAGCCCCTGTTGTATGGTTTATTGCAAGTATTGCAGAAGAGTCTTTGGGGATCTTGCTGTGTTCAAAAACCCTGATCCTTACAAATAATTTGAAATAATTAACAAACAATACCCTCGGTATGCTAAAAAAGAAATCTGCAATTTTAGTTTTTAATTCTCTCATCACATATATATTATAATTATAGATATTAAAAATATCCACAAGACAGATTTATATATTTTTGTTTTGGTCCGATCAATAAACAAATTAAAAGATAGAGTAAAAATAACAGGAAAAACTAAGTAGCAATCTTGACCTTCCCTCCAAAAAATTGATCCAGAGAAGATATTAGTTTCGCGGTACAATAAAGCCAATGAATGGAAGATCTAAAGAATGAGAAGCAGCAAATTTACAGACGCACAAATTACCTTTGCATTAAAAAAATAACTTCAATCAGGTTGACTTAGAGACTATTTTTAAGTAATATTTAACCAGTTACGTAACCGGTTAAAAATTATTTCAAAAAGTAAGGTTTTCTTTTCCGGATAGCATCCCTTACTCATATAATTAATAAAATTATTATCCTATCGTACAAGGAGCAAACAATGAGCAAAGTAAAAGTAGCAGTTGCAGGATATGGCGTAATAGGTCAGAGACTTGCAGATGGAGTGGCAAAACAGGAAGATATGGAACTGGTTGGCATAGTAGATATAACACCAACACTATCAATAAGGGCGCTTTATGATTCCCCGGATCCCTATGACCTATATATTGTAGATGATTCCATGAGAAAAGCTTTTGATGAAGAAAACATACCAGTAAAAGGCAATTTTGATGACCTTCTTTCTCAGGTAGACATAGTGCTTGATGCAGCCCCCGGCGGAATAGGTGCAAAAAATAAGGAACTATATAAGGCAAAGGGACTAAAAGCAGTATTTCAGGGTGGAGAGAAAAATGAAGTGGCAAATGTATTCTTCCACGGCTATGCAAATTACTCAAAAGGTGTGGGAGCAGACTACCTGAAGCTAACATCCTGCAATACTACAGGATTTATTAGAGCGGTAGACTGCATAGACAGGGAAGTAGGAGTGGAAAAAGTAGTAGTAACAATACTTAGAAGAGTAGCAGATCCCGGTGATACACACAGGGGACTTGTAGATGTTGCCATGGTAGAGCCTGTCCCCAATCACCAGGCAGTGGATCTGATGCTTATCATGCCTCATATTAAGGCTACAGGAGCACTGGTTCACCTCCCCATAACCCATGGCCATATAATAACAATTGTCTTAACTCCCAAAAAGGACATATCAGTAGATAAGGCCCTGGAACTATTTGACGCCCATCCAAGGATAAAGGTAGTAGAGATAGCCAAAGGCTTTAATTCAAATACTGCCCTATTTAAATATGCAAGGGATAAGGGTAATAAAAGAGCTGATATGTATGAAATAGCGGTATTTAAGGAAATGGTAGCAAAATCAGGAAGCGACCTGTTCTTTACCATTAATATTCCCCAGGAAGCTGTTGTAATACCAGAATCTATTGATGCAATAAGGGCAGCACTATCAATGCAGACAGATGGGAATGAAGCAGTATCAGCTACTAATAAATACCTTGATATGAAATAAAAAAATATAGCTATATGGAAGCTCAAAGTTATAAGGATTTTTAAATAGTTATAGTTATGATAAAGATAAGTGGAGTGACCCCATTGGGTTGGACAGTTTGTTAACTAAAAATAGATAATATAAAAAAGGAAGAATTTCTAATGAAATATGGCATTAAAACTCTGGATGATTTCAATTTTAAGGGCAAGACTGTAATAGCCCGTCTAGACCTGAACTGCCCATATGATAGCGAAACTGGAAAACTTAAAGATACCACAAGGATAAAGGCTACAATCCCTACAATTAAAGAAATATCTGAAGCTGGTGCAAAACTTGTGCTGCTAACCCATCAGGGCGGAGACCTGGAATACCATAACTATATATCAACAGAGCTTCATGCAGTTGAGATCTCAAAATTAGCGGGAAAAGATATAACATTTATAGATGATATATGCGGACCTGCAGCAAGGGAGGCAATAGAGAAGTTAAATGAAGGCCGGATACTACTTCTTGATAATGTCCGGTATATGGCCGAAGAGATGACCCTATTCGAGACAAAGTTAAAGCTAACTCCGGAAGAGCAGGCAAAGACAATAGTTGTAAAAAAGCTTGCCTCCTTAGCAGATATTTATATCTGTGACGGCTTTGCAGCTGCCCACAGGGACCAGCCAACACTGGTCGGTTTTGAAGAACTCCTTCCCTCAGGTATGGGAAGGCTCTTTGAGAAGGAATACGGCGTTCTTTCAAAGATCATGGACAGACCTGAGCATCCGGCTGTATTTATCCTTGGCGGAGCAAAGATAGAAGACGCATTCAATATGATGCCAGAAGTTTTATCCAGGGGTGTAGCAGATAAGATCCTTACGGCAGGTCTGCTGGGGCAGCTCTTTTTAATGGCCAAAGGTTCAAACCTTGGAGAAAAAACAGAAGAGGTGATATATGCCAAAAAACTGGATCAGTATCTTGATCAGGCAAAGGAAATACTTCAAAGTTATAAAGATAAGATAGAGACCCCTGTTGATTTAGCATATGATGTGGATGGAAGAAAAGAAATAGGCACGGAGGACCTTCCGTCAGAGTTTGCAGTCTCAGATATAGGTTCAAAGACGATAGACATATATAAGGACATTATAAGTGGAGCCGGTACAGTATTTATTAATGGTCCGGCAGGAGTATTTGAAAAACCTGAAACAGAATATGGAACAAAAGAGCTTTTTACCCATACAGCAAAGTCAGATTGCTTCTCAGTGATCGGAGGAGGAGATTCCATCACTGCTGCTAATAAATTTGTACCAGGTGGAGGGTTTTCCTATATGTGCACCGGCGGGGGAGCAATGGTAAGGTTTCTATCCGGGGAAGAGCTTCCTGTAGTAAAAGCACTTAAAAAAGGTGGAAATATACAAGAGAGATGATTATGAAAATAACTATTCCATATGGAAAAGACAAAATTGATCTAGACATACCAGAAGACAATATGCTGGATATTGTACAGGGCGATGATTCGTTTTCCGGAAGTGACGAAGAAGAGATAATCTCAAGAGCCATAGCGGACCCGATTGGATCTGCCCTCCTTTCAGAGATTGCCAGAGGAAAGACATCAGCATGCATACTTGCCAGCGATATTACACGTCCTTGTCCTTCATATAAATTCCTGCCCCAACTGGTAGAAGAATTAAACTCCGGAGGCATACCCCTTTCAAATATAAAAGTAGTATTAGGTCTTGGGATACACAGGTCACATACAGATAAGGAAAGAAGAAAGCTGGTTGGGAAATATATATTTGAAAATACTCAGGTAATAGACTCTGATCCTAAAAAAGCAAAGCTGATTGGAAAGACTTCAAGTGGTACGCCAGTAGAGGTATTTGAAGAAGTCCTGGACTGTGACCTGCTTATAGCTACAGGTAATATTGAGTACCATTATTTTGCAGGTTATTCCGGAGGAGCAAAGGCAGTGATGCCGGGGATTTGTACCAGAAACTCAATTCAGGCAAATCATAGTATGATGCTGGATGAGAGAGCTGCCTCCGGTAGATCTGAAGACAATCCAGTCCGGGATGATATAGAAGAGGCCGGGAAGATGGCAGGTATAGATTTTATCTTTAATGTGATACTTGATGATAGTAAAAACATAATAGAAGCAGTTGCCGGTAAGAACAATGAGGCCTGGACCCAGGGTGTAAAGAAGTATGACGCAATATACAAGAGAGAAGTAGAAAGTCCTGCAGACATAGTAATAGCTTCACCTGGTGGATACCCAAAAGATATAAACCTCTACCAGTCCCAGAAGGCACTGGAAAATATTAAGGATATAGCCAGGCCCGGAGGGGCCATAATCCTTATAGCATCATGCGGTGAAGGATTTGGAGAGGATGTATTTGAAGAGTGGATGGGCCAGGCAAAAGATTACGATGCTATAAGTAAAAGACTAAAGGATAGATTTGTACTTGGCGGACACAAGGCAGTTGCTGTATCAAGGGTGATATCAGGAAAAAAGGTATACCTGTATTCTGAATTTGACCGACGTGTTACCAGGAAGATGGGTTTTGAGAAATTAGATGATGTCCAGTCGTATTTAAATAAAGCAATTGATGGCAATAGCAATATAAAGATAACAGCAGTACCAGGCGGGAGATTTGTAAGATTAAAAAATTAATATAAACGGAGGAAATGATTTGAAGGAAAAAGAAACGATTAACCCAGAAGAAATAAAAAGACTCCAAGGAATATCAAATAAAATAAGATGCAGTATAGTCACAATGGTAAAAGATGCATATGTGGGCCATATTGGTGGTTCACTTTCGGTAACTGATATTTTAGTTGCCCTATATTTTAAGGTATTAAAAATCGATCCAAAAAACCCCGATTGGGAGAACAGGGACAGGCTGGTACTTTCAAAGGGTCATGGCGCAACCGCAATATATTCAGTGCTTGCAGAAAGAGGGTTCTTCCCGGCAAAGGAACTTGAGACTTTCGGCATGATAGACAGTAAGTTCCAGGTCCATCCTGACAAAACCAAGGTCCCGGGAATAGAAGCCTCCACAGGAGCTTTAGGGCAGGGACTATCAGTAGCAGCAGGCATGGCTCTTGCTGCAAAGCTTGACAATAAAGATTATCACACCTATGCAATTTTGGGAGACGGCGAGATCCAGGAAGGCCAGATCTGGGAAGCTGCCATGTTTTCAGCACACTATAAGCTGGATAATCTTACAGCAATACTGGACTACAATAATGTCCAGCTAATGGGGGATGTTCCAGATATTATGGGGATAGCACCCGTGAACCTGAAATGGAAGTCATTTGGGTGGAATGTCATAGAGACTGATGGACATGATTTTGAAAAGATACTTACAAGCATAAACCGGGCCCGGAATACAAAGGGCGGTCCAACGATCATTATTGCTGACACTACAAAGGGCAAGGGAGTATCTTTTATGCAGGACACATGTGCATGGCATGGCAATGTACCATCTGATGATGAATATGAAAAAGCAATAAAAGAATTAAAAAATTAAAGGACCGGGAGGTTAAAAATAAATGGTTGCAGTTAGAGAAGCTTTTGGAAAAACACTTTTAGAAGTGGGTCGGATAAACAAAGATATAGTAGTGCTCGATGCTGATCTTGCGAGTTCGACAAAAATAACATATTTTGCTGAAGAATTCCCTGAGAGGTTTTTCCAGTGCGGGATAGCGGAACAAAATATGATAGGTGTGGCAGCAGGCCTTGCCGCATGCGGTAAGATACCATTTGCTGCATCCTTTGCAGTGTTTGTATCAAGAAGGCCGGCGGACCAGGTAGCTATTTCAGTTGCCTACCCCGGACTCAATGTAAAGATAATAGGAGCATATACAGGCCTATTTAATGGAAGGACAGGAGCTAGCCATATGGCGGTCGAGGATATTTCCATAATGAGGGCAATACCAGGCATAATTGTAATAGACCCAGCTGATGCAGTAGAGACCGCTGGAACAGTAAGAGCAATATCTGAATATGAAGGCCCTGTATATATGAGGGAGACCAGGGACGAGTGGCCGGAAGTGTTTGATGAAGGACATGTATTTGAAATAGGAAAAGCGTCTGAGGTGAGAAGCGGAGATGATGTTTCCATCATAGCAGCCGGTGTTATGACCTCGGAAGCCATTACAGCCTCGGAAAAACTAAAAGAAGATGGAATAGGCGCAAGGGTAATAAATATGTCAACGATAAAACCCATTGATGAAGAGGCGATCATTAAAGCAGCATCAGAGACCGGTGCTGTAGTAACAGCAGAAAACCATAATGTTTATGGCGGTCTGGGAAGCGCTGTGGCAGAGGTACTTGTGGAAAATCATCCGGTTCCCATGCAAAGAATAGGCATAAAGGATGTACTCAATGAATCAGGGACCGATAGAGAGCTTCTAGACAAATTCGGTATGAGCTATATGAATATAATGGACGCTGTAAAAAATGTAATTGCAAGGAAAGATAGTTAAACAGCATAAAGAAAATATGCAAAAGTATTTTGATGCTTTACACTATTGATTTAATATTTGTAAAGAAGGTTTTATGGGAGGCAATAAATAGTAAATATAAGGGATATAGCAAAAAAAGCTGAGGTATCGGTAGCCACTGTATCTCATGTAATAAATAAATCCAGACATGTCAGTGATAAGCTTC
>SDBT01009470.1_pt1 | contig 15792 bp, 10 predicted proteins | sample 2277101 | NCBI WGS metagenome assembly SDBT01 (sample SAMN10404973, study PRJNA504765) | marine sediment metagenome | isolation source: marine sediment core GS10_PC15, 103 cmbsf | place: Arctic Ocean: Southern Knipovich Ridge | collected 2010 | reverse complement strand
GGATACCTGTTACAATATTTTAAACAAAAAGGAATCCCTGTACTGGGTATCGAACCCGCAAAAAACGTTGCACAAGCTGCTCTGGACAAGCAAATTCCAACAATCATACGGTTTTTCGGCGCTGATCTGGCAAATGAATTAGTAAAAGATGGAAAGAAGGCTGATCTGTTAATTGGGAATAATGTTTTAGCACACGTTCCGGAGCTCAATGATTTTGTAAAGGGTATGAAAATAGTCCTCAATCCCGCCGGTATCATTACGATGGAATTTCCACATTTTTTAAAATTGATGAAAAACAATGAATTTGATACGATTTATCATGAACATTTTTCTTATTTTTCATTTGTTGCAGTAGAGCAAATTTTTAAATATCATGAAATAACACTTTTTGATGTAGAACAAATACCGACACATGGCGGTTCCCTTCGTATCTTTGGCAAACACGATGACGATAATTCCAAGCCAGTAACGGATCGGGTAAAAAAGCTTAGAAATCAAGAAATTGCTGAAGGACTCAATCGGATTGAGACTTATACACAATTTTCAGAACAAGTACATAAGACCAAGAGAAATTTACTCGATTTTTTAATTCGTGCCAAACAGGAAGGTAAAAGAATTGCTGGCTATGGTGCACCGGCTAAAGGAAATACGTTACTAAATTATTGCGGTGTCCGAACGGATTTTATTGATTTCACCGTGGACAGGAATCCTGCAAAACAGAATCATTATTTACCCGGCACACACATCCCTGTTTATCAACCGGATAGAATAAAAACAGCAAAACCGGATTACTTATTGATCTTACCCTGGAATATCAAAGATGAGATCATTGAACAAAATGCTTATATTCGAGAATGGGGAGGAAGATTTGTAACCCCTATTCCGAAAGTTGAGGTGATTCCTTGATTTTTCACAAGACAGATTTACCTGATGCCTTTATAATTGAACCCGAACGTATGGAAGATGAACGGGGATTTTTTGCCCGATCATGGTGTCAGCGGGAATTTAGCGAGCACGGATTAAATCCGAACCTGGTTCAATGCAGTATCTCATATAATAAGAAAAAAGGAACCCTGCGGGGAATGCATTACCAATTACCGCCTTATGAAGAAACAAAATGCCTGCGCTGTACAAAAGGGGCAATTTATGATGTTATCATTGATTTAAGGAAAGATTCAGTCACATTCATGAAATGGATTGATGTAGAACTCACAGAAGATAATCGAAAAATCTTGTATATACCTAAAGGCTTTGCAAACGGATTTCAAACACTAACTGAAAACACAGAAGTATTTTATCAAATGAGTGATTTCTTCGCACCAGACTCTGCTCGGGGAATACGTTGGAATGATCAACTATTTAAAATAAAATGGCCTCTAAGGGTCGCTATGATTTCAAGCAGGGATAAAAACTACAAAAATTTCGATTCCAATAGATGATGAAAGATAAAAATATCAGACAACAAAAAAATTCTTTAGATATTGATCAAACCGGGCATGAAATGTATAGATTGATAGAAGATCTATATCCGATATGCCGAAGTATTACCGGTAATGGAGTCCGGGAAACACTTAGAAAACTCCAACAAATAGTGCCTGTTGAAATACATGAAGTGCCATCAGGTAAAAAAGTATTTGATTGGACAGTACCAAAGGAATGGAATATTAACGATGCATATGTAAAGAATTCAAAAGGTGATAAAATTATTGATTTTAAAAAATCAAATTTGCATGTGTTAAATTATAGTATACCAATAAATAAAACAATTTCTCTAGATGAATTGAAAAAGCATCTTTTCACAATTCCGGAACATCCGGATTGGATACCTTATCGAACATCCTATTATAATGAAAATTGGGGATTTTGCTTAAGTTACAATCAATTCTTGAAACTTAAAGACGGGGATTATGAAGTTTTTATTGATTCTTCGTTAGAAGATGGATATTTGACTTATGGTGAATATTATATTAAGGGCGAAATTTCAGATGAAGTCTTAATTTCCACACATACCTGTCACCCATCACTTTGTAATGATAATCTTTCAGGAAATGTATTAGCTATTTATTTAGCTAAATACTTGTCTCAAATATCACCACGTTATTCTTATCGTTTTTTATTCATTCCAGGAACTATAGGTTCTATCACCTGGCTTTCCATAAATGAAGCAAAGATTGTTAACATTAAGCATGGCTTAGTTGTTGTTTGCGTTGGGGATTCAGGACGATTTACTTATAAAAAGACTCGTAAGGGGAATGCAGATATTGATAAAATTGTAACTCATGTACTCAAACATTCGAACAATAATTTTAAAATAATTGATTTTTTCCCATATGGATATGATGAGCGACAGTACTGTTCTCCGGGATTTGATCTTCCTGTTGGCTGTCTAATGCGAACACCTCACGAAGAATTTCCTGAATACCATACATCAGCAGATAACTTAGAATTTGTTAAACCAGAAAATATTACCACCTCTTTTTCAATTTATTTATCGGTTTTAAATATATTAGAAAACAATAAAACATATTTAAACAGATATCCTAAATGCGAACCTCAACTTGGCAAAAGAGGGCTGTATCAAAAAATCGGTGGGCATGATAATAGCAAATCCTTTCAACTTGCAATGCTCTGGGTACTGAATTTGTCTGACGGTTATCATACTCTGCTTGATGTTTCTGAACAAGCAAATATAGATTTTAAATTAATTAAAGAAGCTGCAGATGCTTTAATTGAGCATAAATTATTAAAAGAAGTTACTGCGTAATTTTTGTATTATAAGTTATTTCTGAAATATTCCTATTGACTTAAGCGCAATTGAATTTTAAAAAGTGAAAAGTAAAAAATAGAAAACACATTTAAAATATTATTGTCTCACATCTGACTACTCACGTCTCACTAATACCAATATTGAGAGTACGGTCAAAAATTTTTGTTGACCTGGCCGCCATATTTTTAGGATGAAAATACAAAGTTTTTCTAAATAATAAAATAAGTTTTTGGCATCAAGAACGAGGCATTTAATGATAGTAGAACAAAATATTTCTTTGAAAAATAAATTTGCAGTAATAACAGGAGCAAGTAGTGGTATTGGTAAAGCTATAGCATTAGCCCTTTCAACAGAGGGAGCTAAACTTTGCCTGTTAGGGCGTAATTCAGAAACATTAGAAGACGTTGGTCAAATTGCTCGAGAAACTTCATCACATGTGTCCAATTACCAGATTGACTTGACGATAGATGAACAGATAAATAAGCTCATATATCATCTTCAGCAAAAATATAATAGTATTGACATACTTATTCATAGTGCCGGTGTTATTTCTTTAGGATATATGGAATCTTCCTCTGTAAAAGATCTCGATTGGCAGTACCGAACAAATCTCCGTGCGCCATATATTTTAACACAAAAGTTGCTGCCTATGATCAAAGCCTGTCGTGGACAGATTGTATTTATAAACTCCAGTTCTGGCTTGAATGCCACCAGTGCCAACGATGGACAATATGCTGCTACTAAACATGCCTTAAGAGCTATTGCTAACAGTTTGCGGCAGGAAATAAATGCGGATGGGATACGTGTTTTAAGTGTTTATCCAGGCCGTACGGCAAGTACAATGCAGGCAGCCATCTTTAAAATGGAAGGTCGAGAATATAATCCACAGCTACTAATGCAACCGGAAGATGTCGCTTCAATAGTAATTAACGCCCTCAAGTTACCTTTAAGTGTTGAAGTAACTGACATTCAGGCAAGACCATTAAAAAAATCATATTAATCAAAAATTGAAAAATAGAAAAAAGATAATGGGACTCATACCCGCAGGTGGTCAAGCAACTCGTCTCGCCCCCTTACCATTTAGCAAAGAATTATTCCCTATTGGATTTCAACAATTGAACGATGAGCCTACTTTGCGTCCAAAAGTTGTCTGTTCTTATTTGCTAGAAAAAATGAGGTTCGCTGGTATAAATAATGTATATGTTGTGCTACGCCGAGGGAAATGGGATATACCAGCCTATTTTGGAGATGGTTCTAAATTAAATATGCATTTAGCATATTTATTAGTACAAATACCTTTTGGTGTTCCATATACCATTGATCAAGCCTATCCTTTTGTGAAAGATGCTATTGTGGCTTTTGGCTTTCCTGATATCATTTTTCAGCCTGAAGATGCTTTTTCAAAATTACTTGAGCAACAAGAGATCACTAATTCAGATATCACATTGGGTGTTTTCCCTGTAACTGAACCGCATAAATGGGACGTTGTTGATATTGACGAAAATGGAAAAATAAATAAAATTATTATCAAATCTCGACAAACCAAACTACGGAATAACTGGATCATTGCAGTGTGGACACCAATATTTACACAATTCATTCATGATTATTTAAAGAATACACAAATTATGAAACAAAATGAATTATACATTGGAGATGTAATTCAAGCAGCGATTGATAAAAATTATCGTGTTAATGGTGTACTCTTTCCAAATGGGACATGTTTAGACATTGGTATGCCTGATGATTTAATTAAAGCTGTTAAAAATTTAAATTTCGAAGGAACTGTCTAAATGGAAGACACAAAATATATTAAAAAAAATTCTAAAGAATATCCTACTGGAACCATAAAACCATATAATATCCCAATAATTCGGATTGAACCTTCCAAAGGATGGGTATCACTGAAGCTCAAAGAATTGCAGGAATATCGAGAACTACTCTACTTTCTTGTTTGGCGTGACATTAAGGTACGCTATAAACAAACAGTCTTAGGTGCTGCCTGGGCTATTATTCAGCCACTTTTTACTATGGTGATTTTTAGCTTATTTTTTGGAAAGCTGGCCAAAATACCATCCGACGGCATTCCTTACCCCATCTTTTGCTACGCCGCTTTAGTGCCCTGGACTTTTTTTGCCAATGGTTTGAGTATGGCTTCCAATAGTTTAGTAACTAGTGCCAATCTCATAAAAAAAGTATATTTCCCGCGTTTAGCAATTCCACTGGCGTCAGTGTTGTCTGGTGTGGTAGACTTTGTTCTGGCTTTTATTGTGATGTTAGGAATGATGATCTACTTTGGCATTTTACCCACAGTCAATGTGATCTGGCTTCCGTTTTTGCTATTACTGGCGTTTGTTACATCGTTAGGTGTTTCTCTCTGGTTATCTGCCATGAATGTTCAGTTTCGTGATGTACGGTATACGATTCCTTTTTTGACACAGTTCTGGCTTTTTGCCACACCCATTGCCTATCCGAGTAGTTTACTACCAGAACCCTGGCGAACACTTTATGGGATAAATCCTATGGTTGGTGTAGTAGAGGGTTTTCGTTGGGCACTATTAGGTACAGAAACAGCACCCGGTCCAATTATTATTGTTTCATCTCTGGCGGCATTATTCCTGTTGATTAGTGGTGCATATTACTTTCGTCGTATGGAAAAAACTTTTGCAGATGTGGTATAGGAGAATCTGATGAATGATATTGTAATCCGAGTAGAAAATCTCAGTAAAATGTATCGTATAGGAGGGCAAAACGGAAGATCCGAATACAAAACTTTACGGGATACGTTAACCGATTCCTTTGTGGCTCCATTCCGTCGGGCTAGCAAGCTGTTACGTGGTCAAGCTAGTGGAGCGGCTGAATTGGATGAGACGATTTGGGCGCTCAAAGATGTCTCTTTTGAGATAAAATGCGGCGAGGCAGTAGGTATTATCGGAAGAAATGGCGCAGGTAAAAGCACTTTACTCAAAATCCTATCACGTATTACAGAACCAACTTTGGGATATGCTGATATTTGCGGTCGCGTTGGATCCCTGCTTGAAGTAGGGACAGGTTTTCACGTTGAATTGACTGGACGCGAAAACATCTATTTAAATGGCGCAATTTTGGGAATGAAGCGAGGCGAGATTGTATGTAAATTTGATGAGATTGTCGCTTTTGCTGAGGTGGAAAAATTCATTGATACACCAGTGAAACACTATTCGACTGGTATGTATCTACGATTAGCTTTTGCAGTTGCTGCCCATCTAGAGCCGGACATCCTGCTCATAGACGAAGTGCTTGCCGTAGGTGATATGGCCTTTCAAAAAAAGTGTCTGGGTAAGATGGATGATGTAACTAAAAAAGGTAGAACGGTTATATTTGTGAGTCATAACATGCAAGCTATATCACAATTTTGTAAATCGACAATTTTATTAAATAATGGAAAGATTGAATTACAAGGACCTACATCTCGAGTCGTCAAACAATATCTTTCTTCAGGGAGTGATCATTCTGCTGAAGCTTCCTGGTCCATTGAAAATGCTCCTGGTACTAAATATGCAAAATTAACATCTGTAAAAGCTCTCAATGATAAAAATGAAATATGTTATGATATGTGGATGAACAAAAGCATTGTCCTACATGCAGAGTTTTTTATTTTGTGTAAAACGAGGATGACTGTATCTTTTCACTTATACAATCAGGAAGGTATTTGCCTTTTTGCTACAGCGAACTTACACGATCCGGTTTGGAGCACTGCCGAGTATGATCCTGGTTTATATTCGAGTTCTTGTGTTATTCCAGGTCATTACTTAAATGAAGGTCAACATTTTGTCAAGATTTATTTAACTCGAGATAATAATGCAGAAATTATAGATGTCGAAAGACCAGAAGTTATCTCATTTAATGTTCATGACAATAATGACACTCGCGGGGATTTCTCTGGGACTTGGCTTGGTGCAGTTCGTCCTCTCTTGTCATGGACTATGAAACAAATTGGAGATTCACCCAGCCTTGAAAAAAATTCATAGTACTATGGAACGTGCACAGAATATATGGAAAGCACCGACTTCCATTTCTTTTAGAAGGTTGGAAGGTACTTGATACTTTTGGATATGAAGAAAAATTATGAGATAGAGATATAGGATTAGGGTGGGATTCCACACATCCCGATTACCCCCAATATCAGCCAATTATGGTTTTGGAGAATATTTAAACCAGATTGTAGTTTCACAAAATATGTTCATATAAGCCTATAGAAAACAATAATTAGGAATAGAGAAATAAGTTAAATTTTGCTAATAATAATAGTATTAATACCCGTTATCATCTACAATTTAACTAAAGATGTTCGCATTGATTCCTCTGTAGATTTGGTCCATTATTTTCTGTTAATGCATTGATTTTTATAAATTTTATTGAAAAATATAAAACATTTCTTTAAAAAAATTAAAGTTCTCTTATTATGATTAAAGTTAAATATTTTACAAAATGCTTGTATTCAGTTGCCTACATTATTTTATGTTGGAATAATTTGGTGATAAGTCAAAATCACAAATCCGCAATTTTCTCTTCCGGGCAGATCACAGGGCAACAATTAACACATATAGGAAACACTATTCATAGCCTCTCTGTTCGAAATATGATCACGATGGATTCAATAATTACAACGAATAAAGCATCTACTTCTAATCAACAGAACTCAACTGCCTATCCTCAGCAGAAAACTGATTTTTCACCATGGCCAACATTTCAGAAGGATCAGTATAATACAGGACAAAGCGAATACATTGGTCCTCAAACTAATAATATAAAATGGCGATTTGAAGTCAACAGTTGGATGAGTTCAGCAGTTATAGCAGCTAATGGTGTAATCTATTTTGGAACTGATAATAGTCGTTTTTACGCATTCATGCCAGCCGGGAATAAAAAGTGGACTTTTAAACTTCCCCATACTGATCCACCTCCCGATCTATCAAGTCGAAAAATTGATGAATGGTATGACCTAAAATTGGGTGCGGGTCTTTCAACTTTTGCTCCGGCAATTGCGAACGATGGAACAATTTATTTTGGGAGTACATTTTGGCCACACCAGATTCCTAACAATGGAAGAGAAACTCTTGGACTATATGCCGTTAATCCTGATGGATCTATGCGTTGGTTCTTTAACACAAATGATAATATTATTTCATCTCCTAATATTTCTACTGATGGTACAATATATTTCATCTCTAATGATTCATTATATGCCGTTGATTCACAAGGTGTCTTAAAGTGGAGATATTTCCTCGATAGCGATGGAATTGTTGTTTGGTGTTCTCCAGCTCTAGATAAAAATGGAATCGTATATGCAATTGGCAAATCACTCATGGCTATCAATCCTAATGGTAACTTAAAATGGTCTTACGACCAGATTAATCTTACAGAAGTTGATGATTTCGCTGCAACACATCCGACTATCGATAATGATGGAACTATTTATTTTGGTTTTCCTAATATGTTCTATGCGATCTATTCTAATGGGAGTCGGAAATGGGTAATAGATTTAGGTTGGACAGAATCGTCGCCTGTTATCGATAATGATGGAACTTTATATATTGGGACTGCAGGTACATCAATACCATTAATGGGTGCACTTAATGCAATTAACTCAACTGATGGTACAATTATATGGTCTTTTCCCGTTCAATATGGCATCGATTCATCACCTGCTCTTGGAGGAGATGGAACAATTTATTTTGGAGCTGATGATGGCCATTTTTATGCCCTGAATTCTAATGGATATTTAAAATGGAGTTTAGATATTGGAACAAATCCTCGGGGTGAGATAGATACTGCTCCCGCTATTGACAAAGATGGGACCCTTTATTTTGGTCATGCAGGAGGAGATGAAGAACACAAATATTTTTATGCTATTGGTAATAATAAGCCCGGAAATTTTAATTTGCTTGTACCACCAAACGGAATAGAAATTAATCAACCGAAACCAACCTTAGTTTGGCAAAAAGCAATAGACGTTGATACAGATGATTCTGTTCGGTACATTGTCTTATTGTCAATTCAGTCGGATTTTTCTGATACTCTGCTTTATGCAGAAGTGAACGACACTCTATATACAATTACAAATGAGCTTGAAGTTTCAATACAGTATTATTGGAAGGTTATTGCTGTGGATATCTTCGGCGCTGGCACAGAAAGTGACGAGAGCTTCATATTTACTATCGTAGATGAAGACACAATTAAAGTATCAGTAAAAATGACTTCTCTTTCAGCTCAAATTTTATCTAATTCTGTAAAACTATTTTGGACTACAAGTACCGAATCGAATTATTTTGGCTTTGAAATCGAAAAAAGCACTGAAGGTATTAATTTTTCAACAATTGGATTCGTTTCTGCAAATAATACGTTGTCTGCTCCGCAAAAATATGTTTTTAAGGTTAATAATATTGTATCAGGAACGAACTATTATCGATTAAAACAAATTAGAAATGACGGTTCTTTTTGTTATTCAGAAATATTGGAAATTAAAATTGATATTCCGATTAGTTATATCTTAGAACAAAATCATCCAAATCCATTTAATGCCCAAACAATAATTCGGTTTACCTTACCATCGACTTCTCATATCAGTATTACAATTTACGACATTACCGGTAAGTCTGTAAAAACACTTATTCGGAGTAAAAAAAAAGCAGGTTATTATTCAATTGTTTGGGATTGTAAAAACGAAAAAGGCAGAGATGTTTCTTCTGGTACTTACTTATATCGTTTTGAAAATAATGAATTCAGCGACACAAAGCGTATGTTGCTTTTGAGATAAATGTAAAGTTTGTCTTAAAATTGTAATCCGTATATAACTCCAACTACAACAGATCAAATGTCTGTGTTTCATTCTGAATTTAGAAATCACAATCTTACAAATATTTGGTGTCATAAACTAATAAATATCAATTAAATGTGAGATAATTGGACATTCAGCTGTTTGATTTTAGGTGTTAGATGTTAGAAAAAACAAAACCTTTAAAGGCTAAAAGCTAACAACTAATTTCTAACAATTTCCTGGTCATGTGCTCGTTATATTGGTGTTATACAGTAATAAACCGAAAAAATATGTTTTAAACATATATTAAGTGAATTTTGAACTAAAATTATGTTATTTAACTCATTACATTTTCTAATATTTTTTCCGATTGTCGTATTCCTTTATTTTTCTCTTCCATATAAATATCGCTGGGTGCTACTCCTTGCCGCCAGCTATTATTTTTATATGTGTTGGAAAGCAGAATATATATTTTTAATCATAATATCAACACTCATCGATTTCTTCGTTGGTATTCAAATGGGAAAAGAGTTATCTATTTCTAAAAAAAGATTTTTTCTGATTCTGAGCCTGTTTGTTAATCTCGGATTATTATTTTCATTTAAATATTTTAATTTTTTTAATGATTCAGCAAGAGCCTTTTTTAATCACTATAATATCTTCTATAACGTTCCAACATTCAATGTTTTACTTCCTGTAGGAATATCATTTTATACTTTTCAGACTCTCAGCTATACAATTGATATTTATCGGGGGAAAAAGGAACCCGAAAAACATTTTGGTATTTTTGCATTGTATGTTGCTTTTTTCCCACAATTAGTGGCAGGACCAATTGAAAGATCAACTAGTCTTCTACCTCAATTTTTAAAAAAACATGATTTTGATTATAAAAGAATTACAGATGGTTTAAAACTGATATTATGGGGATTTTTCAAAAAATTAGTGATAGCAGATAGATTAGCAATTTTAGTAAATCAAGTATATAATAACCCTACTGAATACAACGGGGTATTTTTGATATTTGCTACTTACTTTTTCGCTTTTCAGATCTATTGTGATTTTTCTGCATACTCTGACATTGCAATCGGATCAGCGCAAATAATGGGCATCAGATTAATGGATAATTTTAAAAGACCATACTTTTCAAAATCTATTTCTGAATTTTGGAAACGGTGGCATATTTCTTTATCCACCTGGTTTAGAGATTATCTCTATATCTCACTTGGCGGAAATAGAGTTACACGATGGCGATGGTATTACAATTTGATAATTGTGTTCTTGATCAGTGGTTTGTGGCATGGTGCAAATTGGACTTTCTTAATCTGGGGAGCTTTACATGGGACTTACATATTAATGTCAATCTGGACTGCAGGATTAAGGAAAAAAATTACATATTTTATAGGTATTGAAAAATTACCAACGATGCATAAATATCTGAAAATTTTTATTACATTTCATCTCGTACTATTTGCCTGGATTTTCTTCAGAGCAAATTCACTTTCGGATGCTGTTTACATAGTTTCTAATTTATTATCCGATATTTGGTTTGTTATAAAAAATGTAACTGAACTTGGAAGCGGCAAAGGCATTCTTGGTTCTTTCGATTTAGGTTTAGATATTTCCGGAATTATTATTGCTATTTTATCAATCCTGCTGATGCAATTTGTTCATGTATTACAAAGGAGAAAAGGGATAAGGTTTCGTTTGGCTGAAAAACCAATTTGGTTTCGATGGGCAATTTATTATGTTTTAATTTTTGGAATTGTATCGTTTGGTGTGTTCAATCAAACACAGTTTATATATTTTCAATTTTGAGAATAATAAGAATGAATTATAAACAATATGACTTTGATTAATTCATTATGATTGAAACATAAAATAAGGAATGAGTTCGTGGCAAACGTTTTACTAATTAATCCTTCATATATGGGCAGTTATGGTGGTAATAAAATATCTGTGATAAATCCTATTTTCCCAATCCTATCTTTAGCAACAATTGGTGCAGCCGTCAGACATCATGGCCACAAAGTCAGGATTTTGGATTTATCAATGAAAAGATATAATTTTCATGATGTTGAATTAGAAATAAATAAATTTAAACCTGATATCTGTGGAATAACGGCATTAACACCCAATATAAATCAGCTTATTGATATGAGCATTTTGATCAAGGATATTTCAAAACAAATATTAGTGGTTGGAGGAGGATCCCACGCAACTGCTCTACCTGAAGAAACTCTTCATGAATCAAAGTTAGATGCAGTATTTATTGGTGAAGGAGATTATAGTTTTACTGAGTTATGCAATGGAAATGATTTTAAATCAATACAAGGACTTTATTATCGTGATTTTGAAGAAATCAAATCTACAAGTTTGAGAACCCCAATTAAAAATTTAGACGAATTACCATTTCCGGCATGGGATTTATATGATTCTGAGCTTTATACAAAATACATATCACGACTTTTAGTCAAAAATCCGCCAGTAACAACGATTGAATTCTCAAGAGGATGTATATTTAAATGTGATTATTGTGCAAGTAAAATGACAATGGCATTGGGTTATCGTAAAAAATCTCCCCTTCGATGTGCCGAAGAAGTTGAATATTTGCACAAACTTGGATTTAGAGAATTTATGGTAGCTGATGATATTTTTACTAGCGATCAAAAATGGGCAGCAGAAGTATGTGAAGCGATAATAGAGACAGGTATAAAGATAACCTGGACATGTACAAATGGTATCCGTGTAGAAAGTGCTAATAATAATCTTTTTAAGAAAATGAAACTAGCTGGTTGCTACCGTCTCGCCTTTGGTTTTGAATCAGGAAACGATACTATCCTTAAGGAATTTGGAAAAGGAGGAAAAGCTACGATTGAAAAAGGGATAAAAGCTGTTAATTTAGCTAATAAAGCAAAGATTGAAACAAATGGATTTTTTATGTTAGGCTTATCTAATGATACTGAAAAAACAATGTTAGATACTATCGAATTCGCACGAAAATTACCTCTTCAAATGCTCAAATTTAGTATAACAATCGCTTTTCCTGGCACTAAAATGTTCAACAACTATATAAATAAAGGAATGATTAGATCATATAATTGGGATGACTATCATATATATACTTCTGAATCTTTATTCGCCCATGATTATTTAACTTATAAAACTATTCAAAAATATATGAAATACGCTTACCGCCGAGCTATCATCATGAACCCTTCGTTTATTTTACGAAGAATCATAAGAGGGATTCGAACAGGTGAGTTTTTTTTGGATTTGATATATTTTCTCAAATTCATATTTTCTCCTACTACCAATAAAGCATCAAATAATTATTATGCTCTAGATCGCTGGCCCAAATGGGATTTTGACAATAATAAACCTTCTGCAAGGATGTATCAGAAGGTTGTAAATTATCGCAGGACAGATAAGCTGGGAAATTCGCGCCTCACGCCATAAGCATTTACTAATCAAGATGTAGTCTATTAAATAGATCAAGTAATTGTATATATTATGAATAAAAATACAAATAATGATCATATATTGAAAATCAATGTCATTAAGTTAAACTGTAACGTTATGCCTGACAGAACGAAACGGAGTTCAGGAATCTCCAGATATATTGCGCTAACTTTTAATTTTTCTGCTTGTTAGGAGATACCTGTTTTCGCAGGTGTGATACCCTTGATTTCTTAACTTAATGGCAATGTTTTGAAAATGATATGTTAATTTGATCAATTATATTATTAGATATTTTTTAAAAGACAAAATTCACATATATCCAATCTTAAGTGTTTAAATGAAATATATGCAGAACGACATAGGGAAATTCACATTTAAGGCATTCATATTTTTGATACCAATGATAATTATCATTGTTCAATTTATTTTAATTGATCCATTTAAAATAATTTATCATTATGATAATTTTTATGCTGATCATATGGGACCCCATGTTAACATTAACAGAGATTATGCTTCAACTGAAATTTATTTGAAAAATCGAGAAAAGAGCAAATACAATGCATTCGTATTTGGTAGTTCAAGGTCATTGGCTTTTTGGTGTAAAGATTGGGAGCAATATATCGAGGGAGGTGTTCCTTTTCACTTTGATTCTTCAGCTGAGTCAATTTATGATATTTGGACAAAAATTAGATACATAGACGATATAAGAGATACTGTTCGATATGCTTTAATAATAATGGATACAGAAAATTTGGAAATCAAAAATCATAAAGGTCACTTGTACGTGAAACATCCAATTACTTCTGATAATTCGTGGCTATCTTTTTACCTTACATTTATTAAAGCCTATTTCTCAGATAATTTTTTTGTTAAATTTACTTTATTAAAGTGTATTAAAAATTTGAATTATGAAATTTCTGCTGAAGGATTGCCTATCGACAATATCATTCTTGAGTTTACTCCAATCACTAATGATTTATATTTAAAAGACTTTGACTATCAAATATCAACTAATCCTGACCAATATTATCATGAACGAAAAAATATCTTTTTCCCACAAGAAGAATCAAAACAAATTTCTAATGCTGTAATAGCAGAAAAACAATTAACAATACTCAATAATATCGCGACTGTTTTTCAGAGACACAAAACTGAATACAAAATGATAATAAGTCCATTATATGATCAAATATATATTAACGAGAACGATATTAAAATACTACAATCTATATTTGGTAAAGATAACGTTTTTGATTATTCAGGAATTAACAAATTTACAAATGAACTTCATAATTATTACGAGACTTCTCATTATAGACCTTGTGTAGCTCGAGAAATATTAAAAGAGATATACTAAAGATAAAAATAAAACTGTTTCAAATAAAAAATCGAACCAATCCCTGCTAATATTCCCCCAAAAGATAACTCTAAATGTTTCTAACAATTAAATATAATAATATGAATGAATGTAGAAAGGAAATCGAATGTTGAGAAACAAAGTTGGTTTGAATATTTTTGATTGGCAGCCTCATATACAAAAATTGCGTTCAGGCATTCATACATTATTTATTCGATTGCGAAGTCACTGGCTTGATTTACTTTTAGCATTACTTTTAGCGATCATTTCTGGTTGCACGACGTACTACCGGGCACAATTGATAGATCCTGTTTATTATGAGTGTGAAAACGAATCAAATTGGTTTCATGCTGATCTCACAATTGCATACAATAAAATGACCGATCGACATGGTGAGCAATATAATGAAAATGTACATCCATTATTTTCTTTATTTACTTATCCTCTTGTTTATGCAATCAGAACAGTATTTGACTTAGATAAAGTAAAAGCATTAAGAATGTTATTCTTTCTGTTAGCATTCTCTTGGACATTCATACTGTACATTTTATTGAGACTTATTGGTTGTAAAAAATTGGATGCCACTATATTTAGTATGCTTGCAATGTTCAGCGCTGCTGCGATGTTTTGGTTTGTCGTACCAGAAACGTTTCCCTTTGGATCGGTAAGTATTCTGCTCGCATTAGGAATTGTCGCTATTGCGCAACATACAAAGTTATCACATTTATGGTACATTGGTGTAAGTGCCTTAACGTTAAGTTTTACAGTGACTAATTGGATGGCAGGAATTATTGCATCAATAGTAAATCATACATGGCGAAGGTCATTACAAATTAATATCAATGCATTCTGCATTGTGATAGTTTTATGGGATATGAAAAAGCGTGTTTTTCCATATTGGCCAAAGTGGGAATATTTTTTTTGGTTCAATGAAAATAGAACAGAATCTATTTTAACTCCAGGCTCTGGTGGTCTCTTTCATATGATTAAATCTTTTTTCTATCACACAATCGTGATGCCAGCCTTTGAGTTAACTGATAATTTTAGCGTACCAGTTGGAGAAATTGTACCAGATAATTGGTATGTAATGGTTACTCAATCATCATTTCCAGGTTCTGGTGGCATCTGGGGGGCTATTGCAGTTGTGTTATGGACTATATTATTGGGTTTAGGAGTTTGGGCGCTGTTAACTATTAAAAATCATCGTTCATTTCTCATTGCATTGGGACTTATGATTATCGGTCAACTTGCTTTGCATACGTTATACAACGACGAAGTTTTTTGTTTCTCAATTCATTTTGCACCATTATTAATTGTTTTGGTTGCATTATCTTCATTAACACGTTTTCGGGTAATTGCTTTGATAGTAGCAACATTACTCTTAATTTGTTTGGGTATTAACAATAG
>SDBT01009469.1_pt1 | contig 15794 bp, 11 predicted proteins | sample 2277101 | NCBI WGS metagenome assembly SDBT01 (sample SAMN10404973, study PRJNA504765) | marine sediment metagenome | isolation source: marine sediment core GS10_PC15, 103 cmbsf | place: Arctic Ocean: Southern Knipovich Ridge | collected 2010 | reverse complement strand
AAGACGCCATTGTTATTTCAGAAAAATTAGTTAAAGACGATATTTTTACCTCTATTTACATCGAAGATTTTACTTGTGATGTTAGAGAGACAAAACTCGGGCCTGAAATTACTACCTATGATATTCCCAATGTTGGTGAGGAAAAATTGAAAGACTTAGATGAAGAAGGAATTGTGAGAATTGGAGCTGAAGTCGGCCCAAACGATATTTTGGTTGGTAAGATTTCTCCAAAAGGTGAAGCCGAGTTAACTGCTGAAGAAAGATTGTTAAGAGCAATTTTTGGAGAAAAAGCAAAAGATGTTAAAGATACATCTTTGCGGATGGAGCACGGTAAAAAAGGGAAAGTGATCAATGTGAAAATCTTTTCTCGAGAATTAGGTCATAGATTAGAACCAGGAGTAATAAAAAAGGTTCGGGTCGAAATTGCCGAAGTTAGAAAAATCAAAGTTGGTGATAAATTAGCCGGTCGGCATGGCAATAAAGGAGTGATATCTCAAGTTCTACCCAAAGAAGAGATGCCATTTTTAGAGGATGGTACACCTATTGATCTTATCTTAAGTCCTCTTTCGGTTACTTCAAGAATGAATATTGGTCAAATTCTTGAGACTCATCTTGGTTGGGCAGCTAAAAAAGCAGGCTATTTAGCGATCTCGCCTGCTTTACTTGGAGCAAATGAAGAAGATATTAAAAAAGAATTAAGAGAAGTGGGTCTTCCGGAATCAGGACAAGTGACTTTGTATGACGGAAAGACAGGTATTCCTTTCACTAAAAAAATTACAGTAGGCTATAGCTATATAATGAAACTAATTCATATGGTTGATGATAAGGTTCATGCTCGTTCAATCGGCCCTTATTCATTAATTACTCAGCAACCTTTGGGAGGAAAAGCTCAATTTGGTGGTCAGAGATTCGGAGAAATGGAAGTTTGGGCTCTAGAAGGATACGGAGCAGCGAGTACTCTTCAAGAAATGTTAACCATTAAATCTGATGATGTTCAGGGACGGGCAGCGCTATATGAAGCAATTCTAAAAGGAGAATCGATTAAGAATCCTAACATACCAGCTTCGTTTAAGTTACTAGTAAATGAATTAAAAGCCTTGGGTTTAAGCATAGAAATAAAAGAAAAATCCAAGGAGGATAAAAAATAACTAATATGAGAGTAGCAGATTTAAAAGCAATAAGAATAAAACTTGCCTCTCCTGAGGAAATTTTATCATGGAGTCACGGTGAGGTAATTAAACCTGAAACAATTAATTATCGAACCCAAAAATCAGAAAAAGATGGGTTATTTTGTGAAAAGATTTTTGGACCAGAAAAGGATTATGAATGCGCTTGTGGTAAATACAAAAGAATTAGGTATAAAGGAGTGGTTTGCGACAGGTGTGGAGTCGAAGTAACTAAATCTCAAGTTAGAAGAGAAAGAATGGGACATATTAAGTTAGCGGCTCCTGTTTCGCATATTTGGTTTTTACGAGGGGTTCCTTCAAGAATGGGAATGGTTTTAAATAAATCTTCTCAGCAGTTAGAAAAAGTTATCTATTTTTCTGCCTATATCGTTACCAAAGTTGATACAGCAGCTAAGAAAAAAGTACTCCAGGATATCGAGAAAGAATATAAAAGAAAGGTTAAAAATGAAAAAACAAAAGCTAAAAAACAAGAACTAAAACAAGCCAGAGATAGAGCGAAAGGAGAAGTATTAGATATTAAACCTCTAAGAATTTTATCTGAGGTTACATACCATGATTTATCATTGAAATATGGAGAGGTTTTTGAAGCTGGAATAGGAGCAGAAACTGTTCGAGAGCTTTTTGAGAAAATTGATTGTAAAAAGATAAGTCAGGATTTATTAAAACAAAATGAATCTGCTTCTCCGGCTGTCAAGATCAAAATTTTAAAAAGATTAAAACTTATACAAGGAATGACAACCGCACAGATCCGACCAGAATGGATGTTTTTACAAGTGCTACCTGTTTTGCCTCCAGATTTACGACCAATGGTGCAATTAGACGGAGGAAGATTTGCTTCTTCTGATCTTAATGATCTTTATAGACGGATAATTAATCGAAACAATCGTTTAAAATATCTTTTAGAGATTTCAGCTCCCGAGGTAATTATTCGAAATGAAAAAAGAATGTTGCAAGAAGCAGTAGACGCTTTAATTGATAATGAAATGAGAAAGGGGATAACCACAACTGCCACTACCGGAGGGAAGCGACTTTTAAAATCTTTAGCTGATATGCTGTCAGGAAAGCAGGGAAGATTTCGTCAAAATCTTTTAGGTAAAAGAGTAGATTATTCTGGTAGGTCGGTTATTTCGGTGGGACCAAAACTTAGGTTACACCAATGTGGTTTACCTAAAACCATGGCTCTTGAGATATTTAAACCATTTGTCATTAAAAAGATTTTAGATCAAGAATTAGCTTATAATATTCGAGGAGCTACAAGATTAATTGAAGAACAGGGATCTGAAATTTGGGCTATTTTAGAAGATATAGTAAAAAATAAATTAGTTTTACTTAATCGAGCTCCTACTCTTCATAGATTAGGAATTCAGGCATTCCAGCCGGTTTTAATGGAAGGAGAAACAATAAAAATCCACCCTTTGGTTTGCGAGGCCTTTAATGCTGATTTTGATGGAGATCAAATGGCAGTTTACCTTCCTTTATCAGCGGCGGCTCAAAAAGAGGCTAGAGAAATCATGTTATCTTCTTTAAATCTTTTAAGGCCAGCTACTGGTACCCCAATTATTGGTCCTTATAGAGATATTATTCTTGGTTGCTATTTTCTTACCCGAGAGATGGATTCTACAGAGAAAACAGCTATTAAGGTATTTTCTAGCGCCTCAGAAGCTATTATGTCTTATGAATATGATTTTTTAGGTTTAAAAGAAACAATTAGGGTTCCTAATCCAAAATCAAGAAAGCAAGAATTAATTAAAACAAGTGTTGGTAGAATTATTTTTAACACAACTTTGCCGTCAGATTATAATTATTTAAATTACGTAATCAATACAAAGAGTCTCAAAAAACTAGTTAGTAGTCTTATTGAAAAATATTCCAATGAAGAATTCGAGGGAATTTTAGATAAAATTAAAGATTTGGGATTTGAATATTCAACTTTATCTGGGATAAGCTGGGGGATGGATGATTTAATTATTCCTAAAGAAAAAGAAAAATTAATCAAGGATGCCGATAGAGAAGTTGAAGTGATTGATAATCACTATAAAAAGGGATTACTTTCAAGAGAAGAAAAATCTTCTCAAAAAATTCTGATTTGGCAAACCGTCAAATCAAAAATTGAACAACTATTACCAGACACTCTACCAAAAGATGGTCCAGTATGCTCTATTGTTAATTCAGGAGCTAGAGGATCTTGGGTGCAGCCGGTTCAGATGACCGGAATGAAAGGACTGGTAATTAATCCCGCGGGTGAGATAATCGAGTTACCAATAAAAAGCTCTTTTAAAGAAGGATTTAATGTTTTAGAATATTTCATTTCTACTCATGGGGCACGAAAAGGAACAGCAGATACCGCCTTACGGACTTCTACCGCAGGTTACTTAACCCGTAGGCTAGTTGACGTTTCTCATGATGTAATAATTTCTGAAGAAGATTGTGGAGATAATAAAGGAATAACAGTTTTTAAAAAAGATGCTCAAGAAGTTGAACAAGATTTTGCTTTCAAAATCGTAGGAAGAATTTGTTTAGAAGATTTAATAAAAGGAACAAAGATCTTGGTAAAAAAAGGAGAAATTATTGATTGGGAAAAAGTAGATCTAATAGATACAGCAGGAATTGAAAAGATCCGGGTTTATTCACCTTTAAGCTGTAAGTCACATACAGGAATTTGTCAAAAGTGTTATGGTTGGGATCTTGGTAGGAATCGATTAGTTAAATTAGGTGAGGCAGTAGGAGTAGTAGCTGCTCAGGCAATAGGAGAACCTGGTACTCAGCTTACTTTAAGAACTTTTCACTTAGGAGGAGTAGTCGGAAAAGGAGATATCACCCAGGGACTTCCTAGAGTAGAAGAAATTTTTGAAGTCAGGCGACCGAAAGGAGAAGCCCAAATGTCGTTGACAGAAGGTAGGGTGGTAAAAGTGGATGAGGAAAAAAGAATTATAGAGATTGAACAAGTTCCTGAAAAACCCTCCTCAAAAAAACAGGTTGTCGAATATATAATTCCGGGGAGAATAGCTATTTTGGTACGTCGAGGAGAAATTGTGAAAGAAAATCAACCTCTTTGTGAAGGAAATTTAGATTTAAAAAAACTATATAAAACGGCAAGTCTAGAAGAAACTCAACGCTATATTGTAAATGAGGTTCAAAGAATCTATGCTTCCCAAGGAGTAGATATTCATGATAAGCATATTGAAGTGATTGTTCAGAAGATGTTTTCTCGAGTAAAAATAAAAGAAGAAGGAGATGGTCCTTGGGCAAGAGGAGAAATTGTCGAAAATGCAAGATTCCAAGAAAAGGTTATAGAATTAAAAAAGCAAAAAAAGAAACTTCCAGTGGGTCGCCAAATGTTACTTGGTATTTCTGATGTAGCTCTTTCTTCAGATAGTTTTTTATCAGCAGCTTCTTTCCAACAGACTTCCCGAGTTTTAATAAAAGCAGCTATAGAAGGAAAAGAAGATAAACTGCGAGGATTGAAAGAAAACGTGATTATTGGTAAGCTGATACCAGTAGGCACAGGATTTGAAAAACATGAACAAAAAGAGAAAAAAACAAACACCCAAAAAAAATTCTAACCCAATTAGTATATTTTCTCGCCTGATACAGAATCACAGGAAGGAATCAGAACCTATTTTGACTTTTTGGACAAAAAGGCAAATTAAAGCCCTTTTAATGTTTTTGATAGCAATAATTGTTTGTTTGAGTTTTTGGGAAAAAGCAGGGGCGGCTGGTCAAACCTTTTTAAATAGCGCTCGGTTTCTAATTGGTGAAACTGTGTTTTCCGTACCTTTATTATTTGTTTTAGCAGGTCTCATATTTTTAAAACCGAAACAAAAAGGAAAGATTTTACCCATATGTTTGGGTATTTTTATTTTGATTTTTGGAATCTCTAGTATTTTAGGAGCTCAAGATTTGACTCAAAAATCAGGAGGGTGGTTAGGTTTTTTAATAGCAAAGATATTTGTTAACTTGTTTGGTCTATTGGTAGCCAATATAGTATTTATAGCTGTGATTATTATTGGCCTTTTCATATTTCTTCAATTTGCGTGGCAAGAAAAACTCTCAGAAGAGAAAGAAAAAGCACCTCTAATTAATCGAATACTTAAAAAACCTATAATTCCTCGTCTTAAAATAAAAGAAAATGGAAGAAAATCCGAGACAATACAAGAAGTTAAACCTCGAATATCTTTATTTAAATCAAAAATTAAATCACAGGAAGAACCTTTAAAAATTAAAGGCAAATATTCGTTACCACCTATAGAATTGCTTACTAAAAATGAAGGAAGTCCAACTAGTGGTAACATTAAACAAAATTCAACGATAATTAAAAACACTTTGGAGAACTTTGGAATTCCAGTTGAAATGTCCGAAGTGAATATCGGTCCCACTGTTACCCAGTATGCTTTTAAACCTGCAGAAGGAGTAAAATTATCGAAAATTACTACCTTATCCAACGATCTCGCTTTGGCCTTAGCTGCTCATCCTATTAGAATTGAAGCTCCTATTCCTGGTAAATCTCTTGTTGGAATTGAAATACCAAATAAGGTTAGAAGTTTTGTTTGTCTCCGTAATTTAATTGCCGATCCGCTCTTTCAGAAGTCATCTCCCGCTCTTTCATTATGTCTTGGTCGAAATGTATCAGGGCATGCTATGTATGCTGACTTAGGAGAAATGCCTCATTTATTAGTGGCAGGTGCTACAGGAACAGGAAAAACTATCTTTTTAAATAATTTAATTTTAAGTCTTCTTTATCGAAATTCCCCTGATAATCTAAAATTAATTTTAATTGATCCAAAGAGAGTAGAATTCCAAATTTACAACGATATTCCTCATCTCTTATGTCCAGTAGTTTATAAAGCACCGAAAGCAATAAATGCCCTACGATGGTTAATTGGAGAAATGGAAAGGAGGTTTGAGATTTTTTCTACTATACCAACTCGAAATATCTCCACTTATAATAAAATGAAATCTGTTATTTCTTCAGGGACTACTATACCATATATTGTGTTAATCATTGATGAATTAGCAGATTTGATGGCAGCAAAGGGCCGAGAGATGGAGGCTGGAGTTGTAAGGTTAGCTCAGATGGCTAGAGCTACAGGAATTCACCTAGTTGTAGCCACTCAAAGGCCGTCAGTTGAAGTAATTACAGGCCTCATTAAAGCAAACATTACGTCTCGAATTACTTTTCAAGTAGCCTCTCAGGTGGATTCACGGACTGTTTTAGATATGGCAGGAGCAGAGAAACTTTTGGGCTTAGGGGATATGCTTTTCATTTCTTCCAAAACTGCTCGGCCAAAAAGGATACAAGGAGTTTATGTTTCAGAACAAGAAGTTAAAAATGTTACCGATTTTATTAGAAAAGAAGTCGAAGATGAAGAACCAGATAAAAATTCATTAATTCTTTCTCAGGGACTACAAGGTCATCTTGATGAATCAGAAAACAAAGTTGAAACATTTTTTAAAGGAGAAGATCTTTTATATGAAGAAGCAAAAAGGGTGATAATTGAAGCAAAGAAAGCCTCTGCTTCTCTTCTTCAAAGAAGACTGAGAATCGGTTATGCTAGAGCAGCGCGACTTCTTGATATATTAGAAGAAAGAGGAATGGTTGGACCGGCAGATGGAGCCAAACCAAGAGAAATCTATCAAGAAAGAGAGAATAATGAAACTCAGAACGTAAATGAAGAATCGGACTGGCAGAAGGTATAAGACTATAATCAAATAAAAAAAAATGGAAAAACAAAAAAAACGCAAAAAGGACAAATCAAAAGATTTAGCACAAACTTTAGACGCAATAAAACAGAAGTTTGGTGAGGGTTCGCTTATGACATTAAAGGAAGTAAGAGCAGTTGACGTTGATGTGATTCCAACTGGTTCTATTTCATTAGATTTAGCTTTGGGAGTTAAAGGGATACCGCGTGGTAGAGTGATTGAAATTTTTGGACCTGAGGCCAGCGGTAAAACAACATTAGCTTTGCATATTTTAGCTGAAGCCCAAAGAAAAAATGGGATAGGAGCTTTCGTTGACGCTGAACATGCTTTGGATCCTGATTATGCCAAGAGACTTGGAGTAAAAATTGAAGACCTATTAATTTCCCAGCCGGATTCAGGAGAACAAGCCTTGCAGATTGTTGAGGCACTTGTTCGTTCAGAAACTATTGATGTAATTGTTATTGATTCTGTAGCCGCTTTAACCCCCCGAGCAGAAATTGAGGGAGAAATAGGAGATCAACATATTGCACTTCAGGCAAGATTAATGTCAGCTGCCCTAAGAAAATTATCAGGATTTATATCAAAAACCAAAACTTCTGTAATTTTTCTTAATCAAACAAGAATGAAAATTGGCATAATGTTTGGAAATCCCGAAACAACTCCTGGAGGATTAGCCTTGAAATTTTACTCTTCAGTGAGAATCAATCTTCGAAGAACCGCCCAGATAAAACACGGGGACGAAATTATTGGTAATCGAGTTAGGGCAAAAATAGTAAAAAATAAAGTGGCAGCTCCTTTTAGAACTGCCGAATTCGATATTTACTATAATGAGGGAATTTCTAAGACAGGAGATGTTGTTAGAACAGGTTTAGATAAAGGAATCATTAAACAAGCAGGAAGTTGGTATCAATTTGAAAACAAAAAACTCGGGCAAGGGATAGAAGCTGCTAAGAGTCTTCTAAAAGAAGATCCCGAGTTAATGAAAAAGATAAAACGACAGATAATAGAACAAAATAACACCTAATATTTATTTTTGAGTATAAGGGAGCAATCCTAGTTGGCGAGCTCTTTTAATCGCCCGGGCTACTTTTTTCTGATGATGAACACAAAGCCCGGTTTTTTTTCTACTCTTTATTTTATAAGAGGAAGCAATAAAACGATAGAGTAATTCTATATTTTTGAAATCGATTTCTTCGATATTTTTTTGACAAAAATAGCAAACCATAATTTAAAACGGAATATCTTTTACGTCTATTTCTTCTTCTGGTATTTCTTTTTTATCGGGAGGGTTTGATTTTTCTTTCTTAGGTGTAGGGTTTTCTTCAATGATGGGGATTTCTTCTTGTTTAACTTCTTCTGAATTAACTGGAAATGTTTTTCCCATAGACTTTGGCGCAAGTTGTATGTTTTGGGCAACAATTTCGGTTCGAGTACGTGTATTTCCCGCAGAATCCTGCCAAGACCTAGTTTTTAATCTACCTTCAATTAGAGCCAAAGAACCTTTAGTTAAATACCGGGAGCTAATATCAGCTAATTTACCGAAAGCCACAATATTATGAAATTCGGCATCTTGTTGTTTTTCTCCAGAATTATCAGTATAGAATCGATTAGTAGCTATACCAAAAACAGCCACAGATTGTCCGCTTGGTAGAGCTCTGATTTCTGGATCGCGAGTAAGATTACCTAAAATAAATGCTTTATTTAAATTCATTCTTCAAGAATTTCTTCTAATTTTTTTTCAATTTCTTTTAACTCGACCTTTTTTACAGGTTTTTCTTTTTTGGGTTTTTCTTCGGTGGTCACTTTTTTGGGTAACTTTTTAGATATAAGCAAAAACCTTAAAATTTTTGTTTCTTTTTCCAATTTTTGTCTTAATTCAATTATCTTTTCAGGGGTTAAATAGAATCCTAAATTAACCAAAAAACCAGCTTTTTGTTTTTTTATTATATAAGCTAAGGTGTTTGGGATGGGGTCTTCTGATTTTGCAATTATCCCTTCTTTACTTTGAATAAATGAATTAATTTCTTGGGTAAACTTTTTTGCTTCTTCGGTGTTAAGTTCTGAAGAAATAAAATAAGTTAGTTCGTAGTACTGCATATTATTATATCTTAAATTCTATTACGTCTCCGTTTTGAATAATATAATTTTTTCCCTCTATCCGAACCTCACCTTTTTCCTTGGCTTTGGTCCAAGAACCAATTTCAACCAGTTTCTGCCAGGAGATTACTTCTGCTTTAACAAAATTTTCTTCAAAATCGGAATGAACAATTCCTCCTGCTTTTGGACACTTTTCTCCTTTTTTTAGAGTCCAGGCTCTTGTTTCTTTCAAACCTGCAATTGTATAGAAGGTAATTAGGTCAAGGGTATTATAACAAGCAATTATCAATGAATCAAGTTGGGCGGCTAATTCAAGTTCTTTAATATCAGATTCAGACAATTCAGAAATTTCTTGTTCTAATTTAAGGTCGAGAGTCAAAAATGAAGAAATTTTTGATGGCACTTCGGATTTTTGATTTTTTGCGGTATTAAAAACATAGACGGATGGTTTTAAAGTTAGAAATTGGAACTCTTTAATGTCAAAAATTTCTTCTTCATTTAATTTAAGTTCCAAGATCTTTTTTCCTTGCACAAGTTCGTTTTCTACTTTCCTTAAGATATCAACTTTTTTAATTATTTTTTTGTCTCCGGATTTGACTTGTTTTTCCAATTTTTCAAGAGCTTTCTTGGTCGTTTCTAAATCTTTCATTATGAACTCATTTCGTATAATCTCAATATCTCTTTCTGGATTAGGTGGTTCTGAAAGCTGATATTGAGTGTCTGGAACATCTTTATTTTCGTTTTTTCCAACACTACTTTCGACAGAAGTTGAAAAAGCTCGGACTATTTCTAAAATTGCATCACATTCTCGAATATGGGCTAAAAACTGATTTCCCAACCCTTCACCTTTATGGGCCCCCTTAACTAATCCTGCAATATCAACAAATTTAATTACAGTGGGGGTAATCTTCTCAGGTTTAATAATTTTAGCAACTTTTTCTAATCTTTCATCGGGAATAGCAACAGTTCCAATATTAGGATCAATAGTTGTAAAAGGATATGAAGCAATATCAACCTCTTTTTTTGTTAAGGCCTTAAAAAGAGTTGATTTACCGACATTAGGTAAACCTACAATACCAACAGAAAAACTCATAGAAATATAATAACGCGTTATAAGTTTTGTGTCAAACCCTGTAAAATTTTTAATGATGTGATATAATAATATCTATATGCGGAAAAAAATTGCAACAATTGGCGGAGGAACAGGCCAATACACCCTATTAAGAGGTTTAAAAAAATATGATATTGACCTTTTTGCTATAGTTTCTATGGTGGATGATGGAGGAAGTACGGGTAAGTTAAGAGATGAATTTGGGGTGTTGCCACCCGGAGATTTAAGAAGATGTTTAATTGCTTTATCTCGAGAATCTGGAGTATTAAGAGAACTATTTGAATATCGTTTTAAAAAAGACTGTGTTGGTAATATGATAATAGCAGCTCTTCAGGATCTTGTTGGAAAAGAAAATTATGTTCAAGAAACAGCAAAAATTTTGAACACTTATGGAATTGTTTTACCAATCACCACACAGGAAGCAAATCTTTACGGTAAAACCGATAAAGATAGACAATTAAGAGGGCAGGTTGAGGTTAGTTATAATGTTAAAAGAGATGAAAGAGTAGAAAGTATTTGGCTTAAGCCAGATGTTTTTGTTTTTAGAGAAGCTGCAACAGCATTAAGGTCATCTGACCTTATTGTAATTTGTCCAGGAGACCTATATGGTAGTATTTTGCCTAATTTTCTCATTAAAGGAGTAAATGAAGCAATACAAGACTCGAAAGCAAAAGTAGTTTACGTTTGTAATTTAGTAAATAAACAAGGAACTTACGGTTTTAAAGCTAGTGATTTTGTTAAAGAGATTGAAAAGTATCTCGGAAAGAAAATTGATCATATTATTTTAAATAAACAAAGACCCACTCAGAATATTGTCGATAAATATAGAGGAGAAGACTCTGCTTTTATTGAACCGGACATAGATGATTTAGAGAAACGAGTTATCAAAGACAATTTATTAGTCGAACACGAATTAAATGGAAAGATTATTGCTCGACATGATCCTGATAAAACAACAAGCTTGGTTTTAGGGTTAACTTAAAAAATTTGTTTTATATAAAATTATCATTAGAACAATTCTTATGGTCGAACTCAATAAAACAATTTTTCGGGAATATGATATTCGAGGACGAGTTTCAGAAGACGAATTAAGCGAGCAAAACTGCCAATTTATTGGTAAAGGTTTTGGAACCTTTTTAAAACGATCTGATGTTAAAGAAGCTGTGGTTGGGTGGGATGCCCGGGAATATTCTGAGCGCCTCAAAGATGCTTTAGTTTCTGGTATAATATCTACCGGGATTAATATAGTTGACATTGGCCAAACTCTTGCCCCAATTGCGTATTTTGCTCAACATTATTTGAAGATAAAGGGAATAGCGATGATAACAGCTTCTCATAATCCCAATGGTTGGAGTGGATTCAAATTAGGTCGTGATTTAGATACAACTCTATTACCAGAAGAAATTAAGAGTCTTTATCAAATAATTTTAGATGAAGATTTTGCTCATGGTCAAGGTAAAATTAGGTTGGAGAAGAATATAATCGAAGCTTATACAGACTTTGTGCTCAGAAAAGTTAATATAAAGCATCCTCTTAAAGTAGTAGTTAATGCTGGTAATGGTACGGCTGGTCCAATTGTGCCACCGATTCTAAAAAAAGCTGGTTGTCAGGTTATTGAACAATTTTGTGATATTGATTTTAAGTTCCCTCATCATGAACCTAACCCAGCTGCTCTTGAAGCACTAGAAGCTTTAGGTTCTAAAGTTCAGGAAGTGAAAGCGGATATAGGGTTTGGTTTTGATGGTGATGGAGACAGACTAGGGGTAGTTGACGAGCAAGGGAAAGGGATTTGGCCCGATCGCTTTATGATTTTATTGGCTCGTCGAGTACTCCAGGATAACCCTAAAGCTAAAATCGTTTTTGACGTCAAATGTTCTCAGGCCTTAATTGACGACATTGAAAAACATAATGGTATTCCTATTATGTGGAAAACAGGCCATTCTTATATAAAACAAAAAGCCAAAGAAGTTAATGCTGCTTTGGCTGGTGAAAGGAGTGGTCATATCTTTTACCGCCAGGGATATTATGGTTATGACGACGCGATTTGGGCTTCTTTAAAACTTTTAGAATATTTATCCGATATAGGCAAGCCTTTATCAGAAATAATGTTAACTACTCCTCAATATATTACCTCTCCGGCGTGGCATGTAGATTGCCCCGACGAAGTTAAATATGAAGTAGTCGACAAATTAGTGAAAGAATTCAAAGAAGAATATGGTAATGATCGGGTTATTGATATTAATGGTGCCCGGGTGAAATTTAAAGATGGTTGGGGATTGGTACGAGCTTCATCTAATCTTCCGGTTTTAGTTTTAGTTTTCGAATCAACAACAGACAAGGGACTTAATGATATTGAGAATATTTTTCGCCAAAAGCTAATCAAATATCCAGAAGTCGGAAAAAAATGGATAAGTGGTTAAAGATTGAGAATAGATTAGTTAAACCAAGCCCATTTTTTTTCTAACATTTTCCATTGTTGATTGTGCAAGGATTTGAGCTCTTCTTTTACCCTGTTCAAGAATTTCTTTCACATAAACTTCTCTTGTTAGAAGCTCTTTTTTCTTTCTTCTAAAAGGTTCTAACGAAGTTACCAAAAGTTTTGTCAAAGACTTTTTAAGATCTGCATAACCCTTGCCTTCGAATAATTTTTCGATCTCTCTAATTGTTTTCCCGCTAAAAAGAGCATACATGGTTAAAAGATTAGAAATACCAGGTTTTTTATAAGGGTCATATTTAATTTTTGTATCTGGATCAGTGACAGCTGCCATTATTTTTTTTTGAATGGTCGTTGGTATGTCAAATAACGAAATATAACTTTGAGGATTATCAGTCTTTGACATTTTCTTTTTAGGTTCTGCAAGGCTCATAATTTTAGCTCCTACTTTGGGGATGAGAGGCTTGGGTTCTATAAAGGTTTTACCAAATCTCTGATTAAACTTTCTAGCAATGGTTCTTGTTAGTTCTACATGTTGAACCTGGTCTTTACCCACCGGAACTCCCTCTGTTTTATAAAGCAGGATGTCCGCCGCCATTAAAACTGGATAATCTAATAAGCCAGTATTAATATTTTTCTTAAACTTTTTAGCCTTATCTTTGTATTGGGTCATTCTTTGTAATTCTCCAATGGGACAGATAGTATTTAAAATCCAACAAAGCTCTGTATGTTCTTTGACTTGTGATTGAATAAAAATAATACTTTTTTCTGGATTAAGACCAGCAGCAAGATAACAGATAACTTTTTCAAGAATTAAATTTTGTAAAGACTTAGGATCATATGGAGTAGTTAAGGAATGTAAATCAGCAATGAAAAAGACACACTCATTTTTTTCTTGGAGTTCAATCCATTGTTTAATAGCTCCCAAATAGTTTCCGATATGCATTTCGCCTGTCGGCTGAATACCCGATAGGATTCTCATAGTAGTTGTTAGACCTTAATTATAACTGATAATATTATTGGTCTTCGTTTTGTTTTTGAGAAAAGGAACTGACCAATTTTGTTTCTTAATTCGTTTTTGATATAAACCCAATTAATTGCTCCGCCCGTCCCCGCTGTTTTATCTACGATATTAATCACTTTTTTGCGAGTCTGAGCAAGTAATTCTTTTGATTCTCTTAAATAAACAAACCCTCTTGATATTATATCGGGAGAACCTTTAACTTTTCCAGTCATACGGTCAATTATTACCACAATAACAAACATACCGTCTTTTGCCAGCATTTGACGGTCTCTTAAGACTATTTCTCCTACATCTCCGATTCCTAGACCATCAACCATAATATAATTTGAAGGAACGGTTTTTTCTTCAATAAAGAACCGTTTTTGACTTAAATTAACTACTTGGCCATTTTCAATCAAGATAATGTTTTGTTGGGGAATACCTATTTTTTGAGCAATCTCAGAGTGAGCTACTATCATTGAAAACTGACCATAAGCTGGAAGAAAAAATTTCGGTTTCATAATATTTATCATTTCTTTAAGTTCTTCTTGATGAGCATGTCCACCTGCATGAATATCCATCATTTTATAGTGAAAGACTTTTGCCTTTTGTCTATAAAATTCATCTTTTAAAATCTGAACAGTTCTTTCATTACCAGGTATTACCGATGAAGAAAAGATGGTTGTATCTCCTGTTTTAAGATGGATGAATTTGTGTTCTTTATTGGCAATTCTCATTAAAACTGCCCGACCTTCTCCTTGAGCTCCGGTACACAGAACAGTTATTTTTGAATCAGGATAATTTGCAATGTCTTTCACTTTTATTAATGTACCTTTATTTACTTTCAGGTATCCCAAATTTTGGGCAAGTTCCACATTAGCCTTCATTGAATAACCCTCAATACAGACCTTTCTTTTATATTTTTCTGAAAGGCTAATAATTTGCTGAATTCTATTTAAAAGAGAAGCAAAAGTAGCAACGATAATTCGACCCTTTGCATTTCCAAGAATCTTATCCAAGTTTTGTTCAATCATTTTTTCAGAAAAAGAATGTCCTTCTTCTTCAGCATTAGTCGAGTCTGAAATTAAAAGAGAAACACCTCTTTTGCCCAATGCCTTCAATTTATTAAAATCAGTGGGTAATTCATGAACTGGATTTTGGTCAAATTTAAAATCAGAAGTAATTACAATATTTCCAACAGGAGTATTAATGAAGAGCCCAAGATTACCGGGGATATTATGATTTTGCCTAAAAAGTTCAATCCTAAAACAACCGAGGGAAATTTTGCTTCCATCTTTAATTTCAGTTATTTGAAGTTTATGTTCTACAGGAAATTCAGCTTGTCTTTTTAAAATAATTGCTTTGGTAAGATTAGAAGCAAAAAGAGGAAATTTACCAAGTTTTTCAATCAAGTAAGGAATAGCTCCAATGTGGTCGTAATGACCATGGGTAAAAACGGCTCCTATAATATCCTTTTGTTTTTTCTGAAGATAACTAATATTAGGAATAATACAATCAATTCCTAGCATATCTTCTTCGGGAAAACCAAGACCCATATCAACAATTAAAATCTTTTTATTATACTCCAAAAGCATCATATTCCGGCCTACTTCACCTAATCCCCCTAAAGGAATAATTCTAAGATTACTATCCATTTTAGACTTTTTATGTTTAAATTTTTTTTGCATAATTTATTTAGTGCCGAGGGTGGGATTTGAACCCACAAGGACTTTCGTCCAGCAGCTCCTGGGGCTGCCGCGTGTTCCAATTCCGCCACCTCGGCTTAACCCTTTAAAAAACTTAAGTCTGTTGGTGTTGATTTTAACGGTTTCTCAAAACGGAGTTTAGGAACCTTTTTGTAATTTACATTTTTTACCCAACCATTTTTTGTATAGTAATAACAGGCCCCTTCCATTTTTTCGAATAACTGATAAGAACTTTGGCAGTTTTCAGAGATCCAGTTTGCTGTTTTCAAATCGGTTTCAGACGGATTAATAGTAACATGACTATAATGAGGAGGGATAATAACCACATCACCATTTTTAGCTTTTACCGCATAAACATCTTTAACATTTCCTTTTATATACTTCTGCATTAAGTATATTCCTTCGCCCTCCAGGACAATATATACCTCCCCATAATTATCAGAATGTTCATGTCCTTTAGTTTTTACAAACTCCTGGCCCAGCATCCTCGAAGGAATAACAGTAATATCATATCTTAAATTATCCTTTTGTTTAACTCCTCGGTACATATAATAAA
>SDBT01009468.1_pt1 | contig 15794 bp, 28 predicted proteins | sample 2277101 | NCBI WGS metagenome assembly SDBT01 (sample SAMN10404973, study PRJNA504765) | marine sediment metagenome | isolation source: marine sediment core GS10_PC15, 103 cmbsf | place: Arctic Ocean: Southern Knipovich Ridge | collected 2010 | reverse complement strand
CACCTGATCGATGCCTGCTGTGAGATGGAAGGCGCTGCAGGCGAGGTCGCGGAAAAGGCGGGCAAACTGTAGCACCTGCTTGACCCCCGGCTGTCAATCTGTTAGACTACTGGTAGTTCGGATTTACTTTTAGTTAAACGGAGACATGGAAATGAAAACCTTCCCAAACAAGTTCGCCCAAGAGTGTCAAATATGCCAGAGCAACGTACCCGCCAGAGGTGGGGTTTGCTGGCGATCCGGCCGGGTGTGGTTGGTAGCCCATACGGCTTGTTTCGAAGCTCGTAAGCCGGCCGTATCCACCATCGCCTTTGCCGGGGGCGCTACTTTTACTCGCAACACTCGGGGGCGCTGTGAAGATGCCCCTTGCTGCGGCTGCTGCACAATCTAGGAGACTGGAACAATGAGAAAGCTAAGACGAGACAAGTTGTGGGATGCCATTCTGGAATCCGAGATATTCGAAGAACCGGCGCTGTTTTTTACTTCCAGAAACTGGATCGTGTCCTACCTGGACCCAAAGGCTAATGCCTTCACAGCCAACCGTAGCACGATTGCTATCGGCCGTAATATCAAGCTGGCCCTGCGTTGGATAGACCGTAACCAGGGCAAAACATATCCCCAGCCGGAGACTGAATAATGATAGAACTTGAATTCATTCATCTAGTTTGGACAGTCGGAATAGGTGCCTTTTTGGCACTGACAGCAAGAATAGGGAGAAACCAAAATGAGCAAGGAAGCGAAAGCGACTAGCGTTGGCAAGGCAACTGAGAGAGTAGAATGGACAGTGGGGCAAGGCACCCCGCAACGATTCATAGCAGACCTCTGTGACAGACACGTCGCAAAACTGCAAGACAAGGCGGCCGATTTCCGGGGCTTCTATAAGTTCCTGGACCGAGCTCGATGGACCGGCCGGGTGCCCGAGGCCAAGGTCCCCCACTGCCAGCAATGTATAGATCCCCGGCCGTTTCGAACGGTGCCGGTAAGCGTCCACACCGCCAACGAAGTCTATATAGAACATGTTGATATCCCGGCATTCCTGGCCGGTGGCGTGGACCTGTTGGCCACAACCAAGGCCTCGCAAAAGGCCAAACGCTACGGCCTGGAAGTGCTCTATACGGTTTCTTTCCAGTTAACATAGACCTGCCGATTTACGGCCGTCATCAGGATGATGATTTTAGCCAGATATATTCACCCACAAAAGGAGACTGAAAATGAACGACTTGATTATCACTGAGGATGCAACCAGCGTGAAGTTGGCGGCAGAAGACGTTTGGATCGAAGTTGGTGGCGTGTTGGTTCACGTTCAACAACTGAATGGCAAGGTGTATGCCGACATTTGGCCAGATGGCCGGGGCGGTGCGCCCTTGGCCTCGGCTAGCGTGTGGACAGCCGCTTAAAGGCCCTAAATTAGCGCCCTGTGCGCTTTTGGGGCCTGGGCTGGCAGGGTAACCTTAATACTCAATAAATGCAGTCAGGGAGAATGGAAATGAATAAGTGGCCAAAGAATCATGCAGCAAAAGTTTTGCGAGATTTGCCCGATTTTAGAGCGCCCGGCACCAACTTTCTGGAACAGGGCGAAATAGTGACCGTGGTCAAGGAAGATGACCGAGGTTTGTTCGTAAAGCGGCCAGGTACCGCTCAATACATCGGGCTCAAAAGAGAAAACGCTATTCCTGTGCCCAATGTTCTGAACGGGAACCCCTGGGACACCCTGGAAGAAGATCAGGCGCTGGTTACCGACCTGTTGGATGATGGCTTCCGACTGGTTAGAGTGCCGGCAGAAGGCTCTACCCGGGCACAGTGGCAGGCCTTTCTAAAAATCGTTTTAGACGATGGGCCACTAACCATATTCCAGCATCCGCTAATCACGGCCGTGTATATCGCTGAGGCCAATCCCACAACCGTGAGTGTAGCTACTGAAATTATAGGGGCGTAGACATAAAAAAAAGGAAGGTGTGAAATGAATATGGACGGTAAGTTACCAAGCATAGCCTTGAACGAAATAGCCGATCACTTGGCTGACGTGAGAGATTGGTGCGAAATCCCCGACGAAACCTCAGCGGGAATCAACGGTGACATTGATGCTCTGATCGCCTTGTCTGCACGTATCGCTGAACTGGAAGAGGAATTGACCAAGGCACTGAACGTACTTCGAACCCTTAAAAACTTTCTAGGACCAGAGGGTGACTTTAGCGTTGCCAAGAGCAACGGAGAGCTACTGGAGCTGTATGACCAACTTCTAATTGGCGACGTGTTTGAACGTGGCGACAAGCTGCTGGGAGACATAGAAAATGAATGACGAATCGTTTGCAAGCATAGTTCATGAATCGTGGGGAGATCCTGACAAACTGGAACCGACCTTTAATCAGCGATTTACCTTTCCTGACGGCCGGGTAAGCGCCGTGATTGACTACATAGACCGTGACCATGGTAAGCCGCTGGTAAGAAGCTATAAGGCCGATGGCTGGGCCGTGGCCCACGCTTTCAGCCTGGACGAAGCCAGGGGCATGGTTCTGGTGGCTATTCACCCGGATATGCCTACAGAAGAACGGCAGGAAGTCCAGAAGCGCTACGAGGCCATAAAAAACGACTACCTGAACTATCCCACCCGCTGGCAACTCGACAGCATTGGCCAGTACACCGAAGGCACCCAGCGAGGGCCGCTTAGCCTGGACGCTGCCCACCGCCTCCGAGACGACCTGGCAGACCGGCATAGAGATGACGGCAGGCCTGTATTCGATGACCTTCGCATTGTGCGGCAGGGCAACGGCTACAACGCGGTGCATGTCCCGGCGAAACCTAGACCGAACGTGATAGCGGCTGCCAAGGACCGGCTACAATACAAGGACTTGAACACCATCACCTACTGGCCAATATGCACAGAGCTCAGAGACGGCGAAACGTGGTGGGTAGTGACCTACGAAGATAAGGCCGGCAATCAAGTGTTGGACCGCGCCAGGGGCGTTGCTCTAGAGGATGCCACCGGCTGGGCCATGCGAAAGCTGGAAGGGCTGGGCCTCCTGGAAGGCGGCCGGGTGCGGGTGGCGCGGGTCCAGCCGGCCGTGATCTGGACCTTCTGGGAGCCGGCTGGGGCCTAGTAACCCCCGGATTTTTGCACGCGCCCCAGCACTTGCCAGGTTGAAATTTTTGGAATGTTGGTCGAACTTTTTGAATGATTTGTTATCGGGGCACTGGTCTGGAAAAACAGACCACCCCTTAAAGGAAATGAGGTGAAATCGTGAATGATAATAAACAATGGCACGAAGTTTTTGGCAACGAGGTCTCTGCTCAGGAAATCGTCGCCCTAGCTAACAGTGACGTATATCGTGCCGGTGAGTCAGCCAGTACATTGGCTCTTTGGTTGGCCGGACAATACCGGGAACTGTATCCCAATCAGGATATACCTACACTGACACAGTTCATTGATTGGGCTACATCAATCCGACAACAAGCGCAAGTACAGAGCGCATCGTTAACATAATCATGGATACACTAGAAACATTAGAACAAGTAGCGGCCGAGATTCGAGCAGACTTTCCGGCCGACATAGAACAACATCCAGTGCCGGCCGTGATCGTTAGTACACATGACGATCCCCGTTCGCTTGGTGTGCTCAAACTGTTTCACGAAGGTAAGTTTTTGTCTCTGGAACGGTATTCGGTCCACGTAGGTATGGAATACGTGACCGCCTACATGATATTGGAACTGGAAGCCGAAAAGCGAGGCCTAACCATAAAGAAAGTGGAATAGGTGTAAAGTAGTTTACAGCGTACCGGCTGAGGACATGGTACACTACTGGTAAGTATTTGACCGGGCTGGTTTGGAAGACTGAGCCCCTACACAAGGAAGAACTGGAAATGGCCTTCAAGATAAACAGCATTCAGGACCTCTTAATTAAAGCCCGTAACTGCAAGGTCAAAGACCTGGGCAACGGCTGGTACGATGTGACCAGCCCAAGAGCGGGTGATATCTACACGGTGGATCTGAACGAGTACGCCTGCACTTGCCCACGGCAAGACTGGGTGACCGAGGCCAATGGCTACATCAACGCTTGCAGCCATGTGCAGGCGGCCTTGATCTTTGATTGCCTGAAGGTCAACTACTGGTTGGTGGCCAGGGCGGCCGATGAGGACGTATCCCATCTGCACCGTAAGGCTGTGGACATGGTTCGTTACTTTGGCGATATGGCCAAGTTCATTAATGGCGATGGCGTGAAGTTCACCGCCCGAGAAATTGCATTCGAGGCTGCTCAGGCCAAATTGGTGGCCATGAGCGCATAATTATTAGCCCCCGGCCAAGATAATTACTATTAGCCAACTGGCCGGGGGCGTTGTCTTTAAGGAGACTGGAAATGACCGAGCATTATGGAAGCATTAATCTGGACGATGGACAAATTAGATTCTACCCGGCCGAGCGCCTGAGTGATGAAGATTATCAGGCCACTAAAACGGCCGGGCTTAATTGGAAACGGGGCCAACAGTGCTTTATGGGTCCGTGGTCTACCTGGAAAGTGGACTTCCTGGCCAAGCACTTTGGCATTACCCAACTAGAGGATGACAATACGGACCTTGTAACCACGGCCGAGGCTAGAGCCGAATATTACGGCGCTTGGGGCGGCAATGCAGCCAGGCGGTCTAAGGGCCATTCAGACACCGTAGATGGCATTACCCGGTACATCCCTCTGGGACAGCCGATCCTTGCTGGCCATCACTCAGAAAGGCGGGCCAGGCGGGACCAGGAAAAGATCTGGAGCAACACCCAGAAAAGCATAGACGAAGGAAAGCGGGCAGCCTATTGGAAAGGAAAGGCCACAAGAACAGTGGCAGCCGCTGAACGCCGATACAAGCCAGGCCCTATCTACCGGCGAATTGAGAAGATCAAGGCTATGCTAAGGAAGTCCCAGCGTAGCGCCGATCATGAGCTCTGGCTGGCTAAGGGCTATGGTGAATGGGCCATCCACGATGGAAAAGATCCCGAAGTTGTTTGGGCCTTACAAGAAACCAGGGCTAACCGGGAAATCGAATTCTACACGGCTTATCTGGCTTACCAACAGGCACTGTACGAGGCCAGTGGTGGCATTGTGGCCGAATCACTGGTATTCGAAGTGGGTGGCGCTTGCCAGTCCTGGGCCGGCCTCTGCGAAATCCTGAAGGTAAATAAAAAGTCTGTCAGAGTGCAACGTATGGAAGGCACTCGGGCGTTATGGGCTCAAACCATCACCAAGGACAAGATCAGCAGGGCTTTTAGCAAGGCTGAATATCAGGCGGTACTCGAAAAGTATAAGGAGTAAACATGGCCAACAAACAATTTACCGAGATAAAGCAGAATCTGGCCGGAAAGTGGGTGATCAGGAGAACCGAGTCTAAAGCAGCGGGATATGAATTCGACAGCATTCGCTACTTGGTTTGGGTAAGCGATGATTACCACCACGCTACCTTTGCCGGCGATCTGAAAAAGGCCAGACCGTTTGTGACAAAAGACGGAGCCGAACACGTTGCCCACAAGCTATGGCTCAGTAACTATGGCGAATATAAGATCGTAGACAAGGAGACTAGATAATGAACCAGGAAACAAGTGCCCCCGAGAGAGTAATCAGATTTTCTTATTACTACCTACCTGACCAAGGCTGGGCCAGAGGCATTGTGGACATGATTGTCACCGAGGCCATTTCGCCTAAGTATGTCATTGAACTAGAGCAAGATCTAACAAAAGTGAAAGGATCTACCGTTTTGATTCTAGGCTGGATGGTATATGAAACCAGCGAATTTCCGGTCGGATACGATAAAATAGGGAAACTTGAAGATGGCAAAGTCATCAGTCTAAAAGCCTCTTAAACGTGGCCCCGAGGCCAAGGCGCTGAACATGAGGATTGAAGCATTCACCGGCAAAAGCCCGGTATAGGAAGTGACATGAAACTGATCGTCTATTTTACTAGGGAACACAACGCAGTTAGTGATGTGTCTGTGTTTGAGGATGAGAGCAAAGCTATTGATGCGCTATACGCAGACATTGGACCGTTGGGTGTCGAGCCGTATACCGGCCGGCAAATTGCCGCTCTCGCCTTTCATGCCCTTGGCTACTCTGTTCAGGGTGGAGGATGGACCGCATATCTAAGAGAAATTGAGGTGAAAGATGAGTAACGAAAACGATTCAAAAGATATCATTGATTGGATTGACGACGCTCTCCCCGCAGATAAGATGCTTGCGAACACAGAACGGTCCCACCTTTTTGTAAGCTGGGATTGGAATGAGGGAGAAATCCTGTTGAAAAACACAAGTGGCGAAGAAATCGAATTAACCCTTCGAGGTGATTATCACATCTTCTCTTTGATGCCAGGAAAAACGTTGCGTATCCATGCACCGGAAACAGGAAAAGATCCGTTCGATACATAGCTTTTGTGTTCAAAGTGGAAATATTGAATATTAGGAGAAAATTATGCTAGACACTGACAAGATCCCGGCCGATAAGGAGACAAGTGAAATGAATATTGAAAAGCATCTAAATATCTTCGATTGGTACAAGCCACATCTGGCATGGCTGGCCGACCATAACATGGGCAAGCGGGCCTACCTGAGTGGAGCAGACCTGTCCGGGGCCTACCTGTGGAAGGCCGACCTGACTGGAGCCAATCTTAATGGGGCCAATCTGCACAGGGCCTACCTGAGCGGAGCAGACCTGCGCTTGGCCGACCTGACTAGGGCCGACCTGACCGGAGCCAACCTGTGGAAGGCCGACCTGACTGGAGCCGACCTGATCGGGGCCAACCTGTGGAAGGCCAACCTGATCGGGGCCGACCTGCATGGGGCCAACCTGCATGGGGCCGACCTGCGCGGGGCCAACCTGCATGGGGCCGACCTGCATTGGGCCGACCTGCGCGGGGCCGACCTGCATGGGGCCAACCTGTGGAAGGCCGACCTGCATGGGGCCAACCTGCATGGGGCCGACCTGCATGGGGCCAACCTGCATGGGGCCAACCTGCGCGGGGCCAACCTGCGCGGAGCCGACCTGCGCGGGGCCAACCTGACCGGAGCCGACCTGCGCGGGGCCAACCTGACCGGAGCCAACCTGAGCTAATGCACGGGACTTTTACCAATAGGAGACGAATAATGCTAGACACTGACAAGATCCCGGCCGACATCATTGCAGATATCGCCAACAACCTGGGCTACGACGAAGATAAAGACGGGAGCCCGGCGCTGGACGCTTACTTGCCCCAGATCAAGAACATGAGCTCATACCAGGCTATTGATTGCTGGATGACATGGCACCTGGGACCGGGCTGGACCGTGGGCCTGATCAGGGTGGTGGACACCATCAGAGAGGCCCAGGAGCAGGAACCCGGCTCCGATTAGGGTGCCGGCCCGAACACGCGCTAGGGCACTTACCCGGCTGAAATTTTACAAGTTTACATAATATGGGAGTAAAAAATGAACCAAAAAGTGACGACTCGGAAATCGGAAGCCCCCCCTCTAGAAATTATGGTGCAACTTGTCGATCAGGAAGGCGCTCCCAAAGCCTGGGCCGTGGGACCGGCCGACCAAGAACAGGCGGTGATTGAGCGGGCCTGGGACCACCTTGACCTCTACATTGAGAAAAAGCAGCTCCAGGGATTTTCTCTGCTATGCGAACGCCAGAAATTTCGCCTGCGCCTATCGAGGATGAATGACGATGCCTGAATTTGAATACTCTACTAATTGCACAGCCAGTACGGCCGAATGGATCAACGACATGACAGAATCGGCCACGGCTGTCTCCTACAAAACACTTGCCAACCGTGTAGGCGTTGATCAACTTAGCTCCGTCTTTCCCGTTTACGAGTGGGGACGGGGAAGAGCCAAGGGGCTGAGAATGAAAGACGATTATGCGGTTGGCTTTTATCGAAGCAGGTATCGTGGCCGAAAGTGTTACTACGTAGACCAATCGAGAAATGAATATATTTTTTTGCGAAACCGGCTAAGGCCGACAGGAGAATTTGAAAATGGCTAAGTTGGTATTGTTAGCTGAGGAACAAGAGTGGTGGATACGGTTAGCAGCCAGATCCAATCTCATGAATCCTGCTATATCCTACGAGCAGGCATCACAAGTGTACGCTTTGTTGTTGCAAGTGAGCCCAAACGATGAGTTTGCCATAGATCTCAAAGACTATGACCGGGAAGAAGACCTTCCTATTTGCGTCAAGTGTGGCATGGCCAGCGTGGATGTGAAGACATGGCACGGCCGGTTGCGTTGCCCGGTCCATGCTCCACCAGATTACAAGGAACAGCAGCTTCAAGACCTGCGCCGGACGGCTTTGAAATTACTGAGTATTGCCGAACCTGCCGCCATGGAATTACCTGGTCCGTTAGCAGATGATGCCGAACGAGTACACGAAGATATGCACTATGCTCTTGCAGTTCTGAAAGAACAAGGGCTTCTGCACAGACAAAGTTTATCCGAATTGCTGGGCGATGTGCCCGCAACCTTAGATGACCTAGCGGAAGACTAGGCCAAGGGAGACAGGAAATGTCAGTAACGATTGAGTATCTGGAAAAACACGAGAAGTTGGCAGACCGTTTAGAAAAGATGGCGGCCGGACTTGACCAGAAGATAGAGAAAAAGCGCAATTGCAACCTGGGTCTACCGCTTACCCATCGCCGGCAACGTCAGATAGATTCAGCCAGACAAGATGCTGACGAGATGGAGCGGGTACAGCTCCTGATGAACACCCTGGCAGGCATGTGGCGTGTTGGATCAGTGCCGGACTTCCTGGCCAAGGTCAAGACCAAGACAGCCGTGGTCGATCTCGAAGTACATTACAGAATGGCAAAGCGTTGGCCAGACCGACCAGGGCAACTCCAGGCCACGCTTTTCAATTCCGACAATAACCAAGCATGGGCCATTATCTGGGCCACTGGACTGTTAGACGATGTTGACCACGACGACCGGGACGCACAACGAGAGATTGCCCGGCTGACGGCCGAGATGGAGCTGAGCCGGCCGCCTGGTTACTTCAGCACACCCCCGGCCGTGTACGAACTCATGTTTAGCTATGTCTACGGCAGCCCCAAGCGCATCTTGGAGCCCGAGGCCGGCAGCGGAGCGCTGGCAGATGGCATTAAGGAACGTTGGCCAGAGGCTCGAATAGATTGCATCGAGGTTAATTGGAACCTGCGAAAGATCCTGGAACTGAAGGGCTATACCTTGGTAGGCCACGACTTCCTTGAGTTTGAAGGCGAACCAGTTTACGATGCTGTCATCATGAACCCGCCATTTGAGAACGGCCAGGATGGCATTCACATTCAACATGCTTACAGCCTATTGGCTCCTGGCGGCACCCTGGTAAGCGTTTGCAGCCCCAGCCTGTTCACCAACCGGAACGGCCGGTCTAAGCTGTTCAGCGAGTGGTTTGAGGAAGTAAATGGTTACGCCTACGACCTGCCAGCCGGCAGTTTCTTGCCCGCCACAGGCGTGAGCTCCAAATTCGTGGTAATTGAGAAGAATTTCTAGAACGTTCTAGGAAGCGAAGCCGATTCTTATCGGCCAGCGACTAACGAAGTCAGATAATCAAGAGGGCACGTAGAATGAGACTGATAGACAAGGTTAAAGTGGGAATACCAAAAGCCCATAGAAAAGAACTGGACAAGCTGATCTATGTGGATTTAGACAACGTTCTGCGTGCCTTTATTTCAGATTGTAATGATGGAAAAGTATGGAGTCTGGACGACTTCCCAACCATACTCCCACCTTGGCCCCTATCATGGTTCGAATACAGAATGAATTCCAAAGATGTTTTGGAAACTGAAGCCGGATCTTTGTCTATTTCAAGCCCTAAACAACAAGTAGGTTTTTTTTGCCAAACGATTGACTTTGGTGACGCTGGCGAACATGAAGCTGTGGGCGACATTGTTTTACAATCCGATTATGGGCTTTTTTGGCTACAGGCACAGGAGATAATCACTAAAGAACAATTCAAGAGCCATGTAGCCTGGAGTGCAGAAAACGGCCGCGCAGAAAGATTGAAAGGCTATATAGGGAAATATACTCCCAGATGGATGTTTTTTTTCACCTGCTTTGCAACCAATCGAAAAAAGGTTTTGCTTCCGGGAATGGGCTTCTTTTACCTGGATGAACTGGGAAACCAAATACCGGAAACCCTGTTTAGCATTTGGGGACCTGATACTCTCTTAAACACTGACGAAATAGACGGCGATCCTAAAAACTTCATTCGCCCAGTTATGTCTATGCTTATGCCGGTTCTATTTGGCATTTCACTACTGCATTGCAAGAACGTGGAGATCGCCGGCCCCAGGAATCCAAACAGAGGCAGAGCCAAGAAACGACGCAGGCAAGGGATGCCCCCGGTCGAGTTTAAGACCCTGGTGGTGCATTCCATGACTAAGGCAAGCACAGAGGGCAGGGGCCAACATAGCACGCCACGCTGGCACATTGCCCGGGGACATTTCAAGGACTATCGCCGGGGCAAGGGCCTCTTCGGCCACCTGAGAGAGATTTTCTGGTGGGATTCACATGTTAGAGGTAATAGATCCAAAGGCACGATTGAAAAGGATTATGACATAGATCCAGACATAGGAAGCGACAGCAACTAACGAAGTCAGGAGACTGAAATGGAAATTGAAAGAATTGTTCGGGAATATTTACCAATACAAGTCGGCAACCAGTTAACCCCCAACCCGCGCCAGGCTGAGGCGCTGGGGAAGATGCTGGTTCGCCTGGTCTGCCGGGCTGCCCAAGATCCAGACCTGGACCTGGAGCCCTACACCAGCCGGGTCGAAACCTTTGCCGAAAAGCACCTACAGCCTGGCCAGGCTACGGCTTTCCTAACGCACTTCCGGCAAATCGTGGCTGAAATTTTACGATCCCGGGTAGTGGCCCATGAATTTATTGACAGCCTTTCTGAGGATGAAATTTATAGCACCGCGAGACCGGTCTATATTTCGAAAGACCCTGAAGTAATACTGCTAGAGGTAGCGGCAGGGATATCCACAAAGCCTTACTACAACTATAGCGGCGACAATGCCATCATAGATAGGGCAATAGAAATTGGGCTGCCCTTCGTCTCCCTGTATGAAGAGGCTGGGCAATACCACAACTTCGAATTGCCCTTGCTGGGCGAGGCTGGTGAATGGACGGTAGAGCCGGACGATCACGATAACAAACCAGCAGTGAAGAAATCGAGGAAACTGTTTGTGGAGCAAGCCACCATCTTCCTTCGAGCTGTTCAGACTTTGGACAATCTCTTCGCCGACATCTTCGAGGCTGAGTGGCGGTTGCCAGAGGCTCGAATCTGGATGCGCGAAACTTATGCCCTGCTGACCAAGCCACTAGAGAAGTATAGCTACATCGGCGACCTGGAACAGGGTTGGCCCACTTTCCAAAACGCGGCCGCCGCTGATGCCCACAGGGCCTTGCAAGAAGTGAAGAAATGGAAGAAGAAAAGTACAGGTAAACAGAACATGCTTGGTCGAGCCAGCGAGGCCGGGCTGGCAGAAAAGTACGAGAATGCCATAGCCTGGCACGGTCTCTACCTAGATGCCAGAACAGCAGCCATAGCCCGCTCTGACAAGGATAAGGCACGAAAGGCCAAGGCTACCAAGACACAAGATGACCTGGCAGAAAAGCCGGCCGTAGTTAGAGCTATCAAGAACGGCGATGGCTTCATGGTAGAACCGAAGAGTCTGCTGGCCGGGCTTACGAAACGAAAGGGCCACGTTATGTTTGATGGAGTTTTGGTGTCTATTACCATGTTGCGCCAGTGGATAACAGCCACCCTGAAAGACCCGGATACCGGCCGGCGAGTTAGGGGCGACCTGGATACCAAGAACTGGTTACTCGTAGAAAAGCTGGACAAGCCCGGACTGTTCAAAGATTGCACAACCCTGGACTTGGTGCTTGATACCTTTATAGTTAGTCCCGGTGCTAGACTCAAGGTGCGTGCCAGATGGGCCAGTGCCAGAATGGAGCACTTGCAGTACCTTCACACCATAGAATTTGACCTGGAAAGGGAACGGGTCGTGTGGACCCCGGAACAGATAGCCGAGGAACGGCCGGTGATAGCTTAATATGAAAACTCTAACTCTTACACAACTAGTAGAACGAACTGTATTCAAACGAGAAACGATCAGGCAATGGTGCTCGAACGGGTACATCAGGGCCACCAAAATACATGGCATCTGGACAGTTGAAGAAGCCGATCTAGAAGCCTTCCTGGAAGCCAAGAAGAAGGCTCGGGCCAAATTCAACCAGTCCAGTGAAGCAGCGGCCAAGGTTAAGGCTAAAATAGCAGCCGGCACGCTCTCAAGGATAACCCCCGAGGTTATGGAGCGTGCCGAGCAGGCTGTGATAGCCAAACAGGAACGGTTGGCAAAACTATTTCCCAACCCCAAACCCGGCGAGATTTACGAATACCTTCTGAACGAAATGGAGCAAAACAAATAATTATGGATCGAAAACTAAGAAGGAAATTGACGCTGATGGATTTTTGGGGCGGCACCATATTCGCTGTTCTGTTCGCCCTGGTGGTGGCCAAGGGCGTGGACTGGGCCGGCCTCTCCCACTGGCTAGTGCTGTTAGCAGTAGGCGTTGTAACCACCATTCTAGTCTGGAAAGCCGCTGTTGCCGTTTTCCATCACACAATAGGCTCGGCGCTGGTCTATCTTTTGGGCTGGTACCTTGTGATGCGCCTGCCTGACGATGATGAGGAAGAGGGTTGATTCTTATCGACCCTCTGACTAGCGTCTTCGCCAGGATGAAGATTGACATTAGACTGGAGCTGGAATACGCGCTGTACCGAAACTGGCGGCCGAAATTTTTCACCATTGACTACCAGGCGGCCATGTTTTATAATACGTCTGTCTTATTCTTTCCTTTGTTAGCGCAGAGGCAACGAATTACAGACACATTTCCAGTCTTCCAGAGAGCCCCCTTCACGAATCCGAACAATTCTCAGGGGGCTTTCGCTTTTTAACCTACGGAGAAATACTATGGAAATGGAACTCTTAGACAAGAACGCAATAGCAACGGAATTGGGCATAAGCCCATTTACCATCCAGAAGTGGATAGCCAGGCGAAAACTGCCCGGCCAACTGGTTGGTCGAACGTGGATCACCACCCAGGAAGAGCTGGATAACTACCAGGAAGTCATTCGGTTGCGACAGCTAATATATGAAGCTGACAATGATCGAGAGGTGATCGGGGAAGAAGATACCAACAAAATCATGGGGGATCTTCAATCTCAAATCCATCAGATTGAGAAAGTTAAAACGATTAGCCTCTACGATACGCCAGGGGCGGCCGCCTATATGGATATTTCCGTCTACTCAATTGGGCGACTGATAAAACTAAACGAATTGTCCTATCAAATAATCGACAAGAGAGGCGTTGAAGGTGGCACCAGAGCATTCCAGGAAGAGGACTTGGACCGGGTTAAAACCGACAAGGCCCTGATGAAGTCCCTGAAACCTGGACCTGAAGTGAAGGGGGATCCAGATCGGTTCATCGAGATGAGGGTGGTTAAACGTTGGTATGTGCTGGGCACCAAGGATCGGAATGGCAACCCACTATCTTATGCCTTCCAGTTCGATGCTAGAGCCAAGGCCAGAATAGCCTTTGAGGACAATGATCTCAAATATCACAAGGGGGACCATGTGTTTGTCAAAAAAACCCAAGAGCATCCCGGCTTTCGGGCTACTATAGTCGAAGATGTGACTGTGTTAGACCAAACGGCTTTTGTTATTGCCGATCCCAGTAATGACGACCCTAACAAGACGTACATACCCACAGATATTATAATCCCCATCAAGGAAATACAGGAGATGGCAGGGGAGATAGTCGAATAAATTATGCGCTACACAGAATTAAATACAAAAGAGGTTTGGGGGGACGTGCCCGGATTTACCTATTATCAACTCAACAATACACAGCATTGTTACTGGAAAAACCCGGAAGCATATCTATTACTCATAAATAAATAGGACCCCCATATGTGGGGGATTGACTTTTGCAGGGGCTGTATCTATACTTTGTCTGACATAGCCTTGTCTTTGTGGATGGCCCCAGTTACCCCGACTAGGGCCATCTGCGTTTAAGGAGCGCTGCTCAGCTTCCCGGCAAATCGAACCGCTCGAGCCGTTACATACTCGAACAGCTCATCATAACTGCCACTCTTGACCACAAAGGACGTGCGTTCTTTCCAGAAGGCCTCTAAGCCTCTGCCCACTCGCCGAATCAGCCGCAGACCAAACCGGCCGTCATCCAACTGGCAGACCTGGAAAAATTCACGGTCACGGCGATGGCTGGTGAACTTCCACACCTCTAGCACGTTGTTGGGCTTCTCTAGACAATCCTGGATCTGGCGGGCATCTTCCAGGTGCTTTTCTGTTGAGTGGGTGCCATTAATTACCGGCACGCGATCGGCGGTCTGGAGATACGCTACGGCCGCCATGGCCAGGGCGACGATCACCAGAAAGACAATTGCGCCCATGGGGATTTTGATTGAGGATCCGAACGTTCTCTCGTTATACATTTCCAGTTTCCTTATGATTAATATTTAGTCAAACCTTCCTCTTCCATCATCGTGTCTCGATGGAAAATACCAAGTGTAAAATCGTGTGACATGTAATTGGATAACAAGATCAATGCGTAAAATTCATTTTCGAAGAATCGTAATAGATACTTTGGCTTAATCCTCGTAAGACCATCATTGTCATCATCAAGTGTAGACGGCATCAAAAAATTACCGATAAAGCCCACCTTAGCCTGTTTCACCAACCGCCCTACCATGCCCGGAATTTTGGTGGCAGGCGTTTTAACAAATGCTCCGCTTTCCACAATGTAGTCAGGCTTCGAGTTACTGCCATCTGCGAATGGGCCTGGTAGCTTGCTCAAGCCATCCCAGCTAAACCATCTAAACCTGGCATTGGGCAGAGTGTCTACAGCCAATCTTTGACCCAGAGCAATGTTTTCCTGCATGGCATCTATGCCAAAATAAAGACCCCTGAATCCCAAACCTCGTGCAGCCAAAGTCAAAAACAAGGACCCATCACCACACCCAAAGTCGGTTATGCTAATATCATCAGAGCCAAGCGGCCGGTAATCTTCACGCATCTGCATGACCTGGGCTATTATCTTGAACCGGATCTCCTGATTGGTTTGGGCAGTCCAGCCAAAGCGCCGGGCATCATCCGGGTATTTGTCTATTCGCTCCTGGTAAAAATCAATCTCGTTTTGTTCCATTACAACCCCTCTTTAATTTCCGGTTCCTCTAATGTCTCCAGGATCTCTTCTTCGGTAGCCGGCCGTACTGGGACATCGTTGGTGCCTTTGTCATCTCGCAACCTGGCAAATTCACGCAGCATTGGGATCACATAAACAGCAGAATAGTGGGCGGCTCCCTTAGCGTCTTCCAGAGTTTCCACACTCATAGAAAATCGAGCGGTCTCATATTCTACTTCTTGGCTCTTCACCTCTCGACATAGAAAACGCAAACTGTAAAAACCAGTCTCAAGCTCAACGGTTCCATACAGCCTCATACCATACCTGTTGTGGGCCTCTTGAATTGCCATAATGACAATATCCCAGGCCCGCATCTGCGCTGTCGATCTATCTGCATTCATGTGATTCTCCAAAATGAAATGGCCTGACCGAGCAGGTTACCAGAGGGGGGGGGGAGCAACCCTAGCGCCCGGCCGGGCCACCAGTCCAGTATACTCCGCAACCCCCTCAAACCTTGTCGTTTTTCATACGGCTGGCCTGTGCTTTCCTATACACCCAAAAGGCTTTCTTGCTTACCGTGATACTT
>SDBT01009467.1_pt1 | contig 15795 bp, 17 predicted proteins | sample 2277101 | NCBI WGS metagenome assembly SDBT01 (sample SAMN10404973, study PRJNA504765) | marine sediment metagenome | isolation source: marine sediment core GS10_PC15, 103 cmbsf | place: Arctic Ocean: Southern Knipovich Ridge | collected 2010 | reverse complement strand
TATCTCTCCGATTTGTGATCCTGATGTTTTGGGATATTAACAACTATGTAAAAAGTCCGGAATTTAACAATCGCACCACTAAAAAATACAAGTATAAACAGATAGCAGAAGGCTTAGAAGAAGGTCAGGCGGTAGAAATCACCGAGCCCTTTATCTTTACGCCTGATGAGGAATAAGGAGAAGTACTTGAATATCTCAACGGAAATGATTAAAGAATTAAGATACCAGTCCGGCGTTGGGATTATGGATTGCCGCAATGCCCTGCTTGTTACCGAGGGTGATACCGCAAAAGCGCTTGAGATTTTAAAAGAGAAGGGATTGCTCATAGCGCAAGGGAAAGTAGACCGCGTTACTACCCAGGGTCTGGTTGAAGCCTATATCCATACCGGCGGGCGCATCGGCGCCATGGTTAAGGTCAACTGCGAAACTGACTTTGCGGCTCGCACTGACGAGTTCAAGGAACTGGCTCATTGCCTGGCAATGCAAGTGGCGGCGATGTCACCCCAGTTCATCTCGGAGGAAGAAATACCTGAAGGAGCCGATGTGGAACCTCAGGCAGCCTGCCTGCTTCTTCAGCCATATATTAAAGACCCCACCAAAACCATTCAAGATATCGTTATGGAAACAGTCGCTAGAGTCGGGGAGAATATCAAGATAAGCCAGTTCGCCAGATTCGAACTGGACAACTAGAGATAGAGGAAATGCCAACAGCCAAATATAAGCGCGTCTTATTAAAACTTAGCGGTGAAGCCTTCGGTGGCGAGGCTAAATATGGCATTGATACCCCTACCCTGAACAAGATAGCCAATCAGATTAAACGGGTAATGAGTATGGGTGCCGATGTTGCCATCGTTGTCGGTGGCGGTAATATCTGGCGCGGCGCTAAGGCGGAAGCAGATGGCATGGATAGGGTTACCGCCGACTATGCCGGGATGCTGGCAACCGTAATCAACGCCCTGGCTCTCCAGGATGCGCTGGAAAGAGCAGGAGTAGTTACCCGAACCCAATCAGCCATTGGCATTCATCAGGTCGCCGAACCCTATATCAGGCGTCGCGCTATCCGTCACCTGGAGAAAGGCAGAGCGCTTATCTTCGCCGGAGGCACCGGCAATCCCTACATGACCACTGATACCACGGCTGCTTTGCGAGCAATAGAGATTGGGGCGGAAGTCCTGCTGATGGCAAAGAATAACGTCGATGGTGTTTACGATTCGAATCCACGCAAAAATCACAATGCCAAGAAATTCGATAAACTCACTCATTTCGAGGCTTTGAACATGCGCCTGCAAGTGATGGACACAACGGCTCTATCCCTATGCCTGGAAAACAAGCTGCCGATAATAGTTTTTGACCTGGGAGCTCCTCATAGTATCGAAGAAGCGGTAATGGGTAAGCCGATTGGTACTCTGGTAACAACTGAGGACTAATATGGTTAGCGACATTCTGCAGAATATAGAACACAAGATGCGAATCTCCATAAATGCTTTTAAGAACGACCTGGCCTCCGTCCGTACCGGACACGCCACACCCGCCCTGATAGAGCATATAAAAGTAGAATATGCGGGCGTTCCTACTCCTCTTAATCAGATTGCCGGAATTTCGGCACCTGAAGTCCGGTTACTTGTTATCCATCCCTGGGATAAAGGCTGCGTGAATAATATAGAAAAGGCTATTCTTAAATCAGACCTCGGGTTGAATCCATCTAATGATGGCAATATTATCCGGATAAGCATCCCGCTACTCAGTGAAGAGCGACGACGCGATTTGACTAAAGTGGTACGTAAAAGGTGCGAAGACAGGAAAATAGCGGTACGCAGCCTGAGGCACGAAGCCATGGATGAGCTTAAAAGTTTGGAAAAAAACAAGGATATATCTCAGGATGAGCATAAACGTGCCCTGGAACAGCTGCAAAAACTCACTAACAACTTTATATCCGATGTCGAACAGATTGGACTGGACAAAGAAAAGGAGCTTATGGAGGTCTAGCCAGACTGAAGAAGCTCCTCCTCAATATCAGGTGCCAAAATGACAGTCACCCCGCCTAATATGGAAAAACCGGCTCGTCTTCCGAAGCACATTGCTTTCATAATGGATGGTAATGGCAGATGGGCTGAGCAACGTGGAATGCCCCGGCTCGAGGGGCATGCGGCAGGAATAAAAAATCTGCGTTCAATAACCAGATGCCTTGACCGGCACGGCATAAAGTACATTACACTTTATGGTTTTTCCACCGAAAACTGGAACCGACCCAAAGACGAGGTTGATGGTTTACTCAGTCTTTTAAGCAGCGCTATCGAGGGAGAGAGCATTGAATGTCATAAAAACGGTATCAGGCTTCAACACATCGGGCGCCTGAAAGAACTCACACTGGAAATGCAGCAAGCAATCTCTAAAGCGATTGAACTGACGAAAAATAACACCGGAATGACTCTCAGCTTCGCCTTTAACTACGGGGGACGCCTTGAGATTCTGGATGCAGTGCGCCGTCTTATCATTGATGGTATTCCACCCCGGGAAATAGATGAAAAATTATTCAGTAACTATCTTTATACCGCCGGCTTCCCCGATGTTGACCTGGTTATTCGCACCGGGGGTGAAATTCGTATCAGCAATTTCTTAATGTGGCAGGCCGCTTATAGTGAATTCTATTTTACGCCGACTCTCTGGCCTGACTTTGATGAAGACGAACTGAACAAAGCACTGCTATCTTACAGCCAGCGGCAACGGCGCTTCGGTGGATTAGTTCCGAAAGAATAGCCGGCAGCCCCCCTCCCAATTCTCCCTTTTGCTCAATCTGGGTGTTTTCTGCTGACCTCTCCCCTGCCCCTCTCCCGCCTGAATCATCAGCGGCTAATCACAGTTCCTGCTGGCAGGAAAGGGGTGTAGAGAATAGAGGGGGCGGCGCCCCCTCTTTTAAAGAAGTCCCCTTCTGAAAATCCCTCTCTGTCTCCCTTTGGTAAAGGGAGATGATTAGTTTCCCCCTTTTGTAAAGGGGGATTAAGGGGGATAGGGTTCCCAAACATTAATGGGGTGAGGTTTGATAGAAGTATGACCAACCAGGAATGAACAGAACCATTTCCCCCTCCCTATTACCAAAAAGAGCTAACCTGTGGTAAAATCTACGTCTGGACAGACTCTTCCGAAAAAATCACCGGAGACCGAAAAACAGCATGCTCAAAAAAAGAATAATAACATCACTGTGCGCAATTCCTTTACTTATTATTCTCATCTGGTTTGACAAACCCTTACCCTGGTTTACCTTATTTATTGCTCTCTGGGGCGCACTGGCTGCTTTTGAATTCTACCGTATGGTAGCCGGCTCCAAAGCGCCGCCACTTACCTACTTCGGAATAATCTGGACATTGCTATTCATCCTCAGTCCCCATTTTGATTATGGATTTCTTCCCCTGCTTTTATTTGCTTCCGCCGTGATTCTATCTCCTATATTGCTGATGCTCCGACCGCGTAAAGAGTCGTTTTTTACCAGCTGGGTATGGACAATGGCTGGCATTCTCTATGTCGGGTGGCTTCTAAGCTACCTCGTAGCATTAAGACTCGAAGTCGGCAGAAGCTGGGTATTTTTGGCCATTTTTACCACCTTCGGTTCTGATGCGGCTGCCTTCTTTGTTGGCAGGGCGCTGGGCAGGCACCGTATGGCACCGCTCATCAGCCCGGGCAAAACGTGGGAAGGCGCTGTAGCCGGCGTCTTTGGCGCTATCATCGCCAGCCTGATTGTCGTTGCCGTTTTCAGCATGCCTCTCAGTTTCGGGCAGGCAATATTACTGGGCTTACTGGTAAGTATTTTCGGTCAAATCGGCGATTTACTGGAGTCTTTGTTTAAGCGCAGGATGGGGGTTAAAGAGTCGGGCAAGCTATTGCCGGGGCACGGCGGTTTACTCGACCGGATGGACAGCGTTGTTTTTGCCGGTATAGTCGTCTATCTATTTTATATAATTGTAGTTCTGTAGCTATCTTCTTCACCCCTTTGATATTTAACAACCCACCCCCTTTATCCCCCTCCCTTGAGAAGGGAGGGGGAGGGGTTAAATAAGAGAGGCTTCGCCTCTCTTTAACTTTCCAGACCCGATTACTCTATTTAGAAGCACCAGTGATATAATTGAAGCATTGATTTGGAAATAACCGTCATGAATAAGCTCGAATCTGGAGCCAGGAAATTAGGACTGTATCTCACCCGGAGACAGCTTGAGCAGTTCGATACCTATTACCATGAGCTGATAGATTGGAACCGGCGGGTCAACCTCACCCGAATAACCGACTATAAAGAGGTGCAGGTAAAGCATTTCCTGGATTCACTTACGGTGATGCTAACCCTGAAGCAGCCACTTAATACCTCCGGATTCACCTGTATCGATGTTGGCACCGGGGCGGGACTGCCGGGGATACCGCTGAAAATTCTATTGCCGGATATTGAACTGACGCTGCTTGAGGCAACCGCTAAAAAAGCCGACTTCTTACGCCATCTGACAGATAAACTGGGGCTGGAAAACATTGAGATTGTGGTGGGACGCGCTGAGGAAGCGGCTCACGAAGTTAAATATCGCGAAAAGTTTGCGCTGGTGCTCTCGCGGGCGGTTGCCCCCCTCCCCACCCTCGTTGAGCTGACCCTGCCCTTCTGCGCCATTGGCGGCAGCTTTGTCTCCCAGAAAAAGGGGGTTATGGAACCGGAAATAAGCCAGGCAGCCAGGGCTATTGATACGCTGGGCGGACAATTAAGAGAGGTATTAAAAGTCGACCTGGAAGAATTTACCGATGAGCGCCGACTGGTGATAATCGACAAGGTATCACCCACACCGGAAAAGTACCCCCGCCGAGCCGGTGTGCCCAAGAGGAGACCGATAGGTAAATGGGGGTTTACGGATTTTAACTCAGCCACATAAATGACCACGGGGGGACAAGACTGTAAATATACTACCCAAGAACTTGTTGGTAAAATAACAGCTTTCCCTAATATGGCTAGTTTGCCATCCATGTTATAATATTACAGATATCTAACCTGTTATTATTCAGGTAAATATATAATTACTTATTTTGTAAATTTATTAACAATTTGGGGGTTTACCCTATTGACAGTGTAATATCACCGGTGATATCATGAATCGTAGAAAACTAAATAAAATTAAACAAGATATAGATGGTTTTCGAAATCGCGGAGGAGTCAAAAGTTCAGAGCTTGTGTCACTAGCTAAACGTCTTGGGAGAGACAAGAGTGACAGAGGAAAAGAGCCAACGTGGGTTAATATACAATTCCCCTATCTTCGACCCCTAAGTATACCGCATCATGGTTCAAGGGATTTAAATAAATTTACTGCAAGAGGTATCTTAGACCAACTTGAAGAAGACCTTGAAAAATGGGAAGAATTACTATAATCAAATAATTCTTAGGAAGGTTTGCTGATATGGTTAATATTGCAAAATCCCCAAATGAATATCTAAAAAAACCATACTTGCGCGTTGTCATACCTGATGAAGATAGTGGCACATATACAGCACAGATTCTTGAATTCCCAGGATGCATAACTGAAGGAGAAACACCTCAAGAAGCTTATGAGCGTCTTGAAAATGTAGCTTTGAGTTGGATTGAAGCTGCATTAGATATGGAGCAGGATATTCCATTACCTTGGTCAAATTATGATTATGGTGGAAAAGTTGCACTTAGATTACCAAAGAGCTTACATAAGCAGGTTTCATTGGCAGCAGAACGTGACGGAACAAGTTTAAATCAATTTATTGTTATGGCTATATCAGAAAAAGTTGGAGCATCTAGATTTTATTACCACTTGGTCGAAGAATTTGACCAGCGTTTAACTCAATCAGCAGCTAACATTGCGAGCATTGTACTAAATAATTATCCAATCCAAACTGACGTCACTAGCTTATATACTTGTGAACCATTTATTGCAATACCTGCAGGGAAACCTAAAGAATCAAATTTAGCGAGAATGAATTGATATGCCAAAAACTCAATCCGTAGCGCAAAAATCTCAGCACATAACTTTTACTCATGCACAAGTATCAGAAGCATTGATTAAGCACCATAACCTTCACGAGGGATTATGGGGTTTATATGTTGAGTTTGGTATAGCCGCAACTAATGCCGGCCCAAGTCAAGACCAACTGAATCCAGCTGCTATTGTCCCTATAGTTAAAATTGGACTCCAAAAGTTCGATAAACCAAACAATATGACTGCTGACGCCGCAATTGTCAATCCTATTAAAAAAGTGCGCTCAGTGAGTTGATTTTACTTACTAAATGAATTGTTGTTTACCTATGTCCTGTCAGTAAGGACAATCTAAGAGGGGCTTTACCTTTCTTTTTCTTATCTTTTACCACCATGCCACCCTCGCATCATTTTTGGCTACCCCCGTTCTTCTTTGACCCACCACCCCCCAAGCAGGGCGTTTAAGAGGGGCAGCCGCCCCTCTTTTTTATTTCCCCCTCTCCTGCGGAACGCCTTGTCAGGAGAGAGATAAAAAAGGAGAGTCAAAGAGAGGCGAAGCCTCTCTTATATATAACTCCCCCTCCCTTGGCAAGGGAGGGGGATAAAGGGGGAGGGTTCCCAAATAGTTAAGGGGGTGAGGTAGACCACTAAATGTTGATAAGACACACCAACAGTAGTAAAATATATTGTAAACTAGGGAGAGTGAGGAGGACAGAATGGAGACCGGAACATTTAAAGTTAAGAGCGGGCTTGCCCAGATGCTCAAGGGCGGCGTCATTATAGATGTCGTCACCGCCGAGCACGCTAAAATCGCCGAAGATGCCGGCGCCTGTGCCGTAATGGCGCTGGAGAGAGTCCCGGCGGATATCCGGGCGGCGGGGGGCGTTGCCCGCATGGCTGACCCAACGGTTATCGAAGCCATTATGAAAGTGGTATCGATACCGGTAATGGCAAAGTGCCGCATCGGGCATTTCGTCGAGGCGCAGGTGCTGGAAGCCCTTGGTGTCGACTACATAGACGAATCCGAGGTGCTGACGCCGGCGGATGAAAGCCACCACATCTGGAAGCATGACTTCAAGGTGCCCTTTGTCTGCGGCTGCCGCGACCTCGGTGAAGCGTTGCGCCGCATTAGCGAAGGAGCGGCGATGATAAGGACCAAGGGCGAAGCCGGCACCGGTGATATCGTCGAGGCGGTAAGACACATGCGCGCTGTTATGGACAGCATCCGCCAGCTGGTAAATACCCCGCAGGAAGAGCTGATGTCAATTGCCAAGGAAATGGGCGCTCCCTTCGAGCTGGTATCCGAAATACACAAAACCGGAAAACTGCCGGTGGTGAACTTTGCGGCGGGCGGGGTGGCAACGCCGGCTGATGCCGCCCTGATGATGCAGCTGGGCGCCGACGGCATATTCGTTGGCTCCGGTGTTTTCAAGTCCAGCAACCCGACGGTCATGGCTCAGGCTATCGTAAAAGCGACCACCCATTATAAAGACGCCGGGATTATTGCCGAAGTCTCCAAGAACCTGGGAGAGGCGATGCCCGGGCAGGACATAGAGAAGCTCAATCCCGAGGAACCGCTGACAACAAGGGGATGGGAATATGAAAATCGGCGTCCTTGCCACGCAGCGGGCCTTTGCCGAGCATATCTCCGTATTACACCGACTGGGAGTAGAGGCTGTGCCCGTCCGTTTACCCGGGGAACTGGCCGGATTAGACGGGCTCATTATTCCCGGAGGGGAAAGCACATCCATTGGCAGGCTGATGCTGGATTATAACCTGGCAAAGGAAATTAAAGACCTTGCCCGGAATGGCATGCCCATATTCGGGACCTGTGCCGGCATGATACTTCTGGCGGAGAAGGACTCTGGTTCTTCCTCGGAACCCCTGGGAATAATGGCTCTAACCGTCAAACGCAATGCCTTCGGCAGGCAGAAGAACAGCTTTGAGACCGAACTCCCGATTCCGGTACTGGGAGAAAAGCCGTTTCCGGCTGTGTTTATCCGCGCCCCGGCGATACAGGAAGTCAATGGCAAGGCGGAAATTCTGGCAAGATTAGCTGACGGTACCGGTGTTGCCGCCCGACAGGGCAAGTTACTGGTTTCGGCGTTTCATCCGGAGCTAACGGATGACCTGAGATTTCACCAGTATTTTGTGGATATCGTCGCCGGAAAACAGTGAATTAAGACGTGCTGGGAGGAATTATTGCAAAAGGTAATTACCGATGACCTGGACGCTCTGCTGGATATTTTTCCACCACACATTTACCAGCCGCTACACCGGCAAAAGGACATCGGAGATCTTTTAGAAGTCATCCTGGACCTGGGACGCCCTTCCGAAGCCCGCTTTCCCAAGCGGGAAGCCGTCCTTAATTCCGATGAAGTTAATGAGCAGGACATCGACTACGTAGTCGCCCGCATCGGTAGCTTCGGGGATGACAACCGTGCCGGTATTGAGCGCACGCTGCACCGCATTTCCGCTTTCCGCAATCGAAAGGGTCGCATCGTCGGCCTTACCTGCCGGGTGGGCCGGGCTATCTTCGGCACGATAAAAGTAATTGAAGACCTTATTCAGTCAGGCAGGAGTGTTTTACTGCTGGGTCGACCCGGTGTCGGCAAAACGACAATGCTGCGCGAAGTAGCCCGCGTGCTGGCTGACGACCTCAAGAAACGCGTTGTTATCGTGGATACCTCAAATGAAATTGCCGGTGACGGTGATATCCCCCATCCGGCTATCGGACATGCCCGGCGAATGCAGGTAGCCACTCCCACCGAGCAGCACGCCGTCATGATTGAAGCCGTGGAAAACCACATGCCTGAAGTAATCGTCATTGACGAAATCGGCACTGAGCTTGAAGCTCTGGCAGCCAGAACCATTGCGGAACGCGGCGTTCAGCTGGTCGGCACCGCCCACGGCAATGCGCTGGAAAACCTGATGATGAACCCGACGCTTGCCGACCTCATCGGTGGTATCCAGTCGGTAACCCTGGGTGATGAAGAAGCCAAGCGAAGAGGCACACGGAAGTCCATACTGGAACGCAAGTCACCCCCCACATTTGATATCGTGGTTGAAATACAGGACTGGGACAGGGTAGCGATTCACCCCGATGTCGGCGAAGCGGTAGATGCCATTTTGCGCGGTCAACTCACCACCACCGAAGTCCGCTGGCTGGATGAGACCGGGGAAATAAGAGCAGAAAAAGTAGAACCGGACCTTAAAAAAACCGCCAGAGTCAGGCAAGGAGTGAGAAAAGACAAGCCCTCCAATCTTTACCTGTTCGGAGTTAATCGGGCACGGCTGGAGCAGCTGGCAAAAGAAATGCAATTAAATCTAAATATAGTCAATAACCCGAACGATGCCAGCCTGTTTATTACCTCCAAGAATTACTATCGGCGGAAGCCGCAAAAGGTCAGGGACGCCGAGACTGCGCATCTGCCTATCTATGTCCTTAAGAGTAACACCCCGCCTCAAATCAGACAGTTGCTGCATACCATCTACCCGACAGCCGGTACGGATAAGGCCGACAATATGAAGCTTGCCCTCGGTGAAGCCGAGGAAGCCGTGGAACAGGTAAAGAACGGGCAGGAAACGATTGAACTCAGCCCGCAGAGCGCTTATATCCGCCGCTTGCAGCACCTTATCGCCGAAAGAAACACCCTTTCCTCACAAAGCACCGGCAAAGACCCCAACAGAAGGGTGAGGATTTACAAAGGAGGAGAGTAATGGTAGGTAAACTAGAATGGGAAGTCATTAAAAAGGCCCATAACTCCCGATGCGTTATTTGCCGGAAAACCGAAAAGGAAGTTGGAGTTCTTGAAAAAGCTCATATAAAAGCAGCTTCCAAAGGTGGTTCTCAAGTACTTCCAATGTGTCCCACCCATCATAAAATGTATGATACTGACAAGTTGAGTGCTACAGATCTGAAAAAGATTGGCCTTACCAAGAAAACCTCGGCTCGCTTAAGTCCTAAGAAGGGGAAAAAGAAAGATACAAGTTTATTCTCTTGGTGAAATCTTTTACCCAAGTAGGAATTAGGCCATCATGCGACACCTTTGAGAAAGGGGGCCTATTTAATAAAGGGATTTAAAGGGGCGAAGCCCCTTTAAATACTCCCTTCCCTCTCCCCTTGATAAGGGGAGAGGGAAAAAGGGTGAGGGGTTATAAATAATTATGTCCTTATTCATTACATTTGAGGGCGGAGAGGGTTCCGGCAAGAGCGCCCAGACAAGAGCACTGTACAGCCGGCTATCCAAATTAGCCGTTCCGGCTCTGTTAGTTCATGAACCCGGGATAACCTCACTCGGCAAGAAAATAGCCCACCTGCTGAAGTGGGCACAGGACACCGACATATCGCCGGTAGCCGAGCTACTTCTATTCAATGCGGCCCGCGCCCAGCTGGTCACCGAAGTAATCCGGCCCAACCTGAAAAGCGGCTGGGTGGTTATCTGCGACCGCTATGCCGATTCGACAACCGCTTACCAGGGATACGGTCGGGGACTAGACTTAGAACTAGTCAGGGCGGCTAATGATGCCGGCATGCAGGGGACTTGCCCTGACCTGACCGTTCTACTGGATATATCCGCCGATGACGGATTCGCCCGCAAAAGAGACGGAGGACGCGACCGTTTTGAGCAGGAGAATGCCGCCTTTCACCGGAGAGTGAGAGAGGGCTATCTCAAGCTGGCGGCTGGTGAGCCGGAACGCTGGCTGGTAATTGATGCTACGCAAAGCAAAGATACAATAGCCGGGATTATCTGGCAGAGGGTGAGCCAGTTACTCACCAGGACAGGATAAGAGGGGAGTAGCCCCGAAAATACAAAATCTTGCTTAAGTTTTTAATGCCTTATCTGTGGTAAAATAGCTTAATACAATCTTGCGCAGTGGCTGATGAATAATCACGTTAAACCCACTTTTGCCGAAGAAGAACTGCTTGAAGCTCAAGGCTACAACTTCATTGCCGGCGTGGATGAAGTGGGGCGGGGCGCCCTGGCGGGACCGGTCGTTGCCGCGGCGGTTATACTACCCAATGGAATAAAGACTAAATGGCTGGACCAGGTAAGAGACAGCAAGCAGTTAAGTCCGGCAAAGCGCCAGGTTTTATTTCAGTATATTCAGGACGCGGCTATCTCAACCGGTATAGGCAGCGCCAGCCATGAGGTAATTGACGCCCAGGGGATAGTCAAGGCAACACGGCTCGCCATGAAATCAGCCATAGACAAACTTTTTCCATCACCGCGGTACTTGCTGATAGACTATATACGCTTACCCGATGTACCGCTACCGCAAAAGGGGATAACTCACGGGGACAGTATATGCCTGTCTATTGCCTGCGCCTCCATCGTCGCCAAGGTATTCCGCGACCGATTGATGGTAAAGCTCGACAAGACTCATAACGGCTATGGACTGGCGCAACACAAGGGTTACGGCACCCGGTACCATATCAACTGCCTGCAAAGACTGGGGCCATCCCCCATTCACCGCCGCTCTTTCCGACCGCTAAAGAACGTGATATGCCAGGGAAAATGAAACGAAGAGATACCGGCATCCTCGGAGAGAAGCTCGCCAGAGAATTTCTGGAAAAACAGGGCTACCAGATATGGCAGACAAACTACCGCTGTCCTGAGGGTGAGATTGACATCATCGCCAAACATGAAGATTCCCTGGTTTTCATTGAAGTGCGGACAAAAAAGAGCCTGGAGTTCGGCAGTCCGGAGGAATCAATCACCCCCGCCAAGATGGAAAAACTGCGAGAGGTGGCTGCCCACTACCGGCAAACCCACGAAAATCTGCCTGATTCCTGGCGTATCGACGTGGTCGCCATTGAACTGGGTAAGGACAATAAAATTTCACGAATTGAGCTGATCGAAAACGCGGTTGGTGACGGGTAACCCCGGTGATGCTTTACCCGCTCATCCAGCTATGCTAGAATTATCTACCGAGGCACTAAAGACAGATAATATGGAAGCAATATCAGGTGAAACACTGCGCATCATCGATGCCAATCTGAACCGCGCCGGGGAGGGGCTGCGCTTTCTGGAAGAGATAGCCCGCTTTATACTTGACGATGCCGCATTAACTCAGCAGCTAAAAAGCATGCGCCATGAAACGTTAAGGGTTGACAGTTCACTCCATCGAAAGCTGCTCCAGTCCCGAAACTCTGAAGGTGATGTCGGCATTGATAGTGAAGTGCCGGGTAAAGACAAGCAAAGAGAACTACCAACAACGGTAACGGCAAACGCCAGAAGAGTCCAGGAATCGCTGAGAGTTATGGAGGAATTAGCCAAAATTCCAGGCATTAATCTGGACTCGGAGAAGTTCAAACACGCCCGCTTTAAGCTCTATACGATAGAAAAAACACTGCTCTCCAGGCTGTTACGCCGTGACAAAATAGAGAATTTAACCGGACTCTATATCATACTGGACATACAGGCATTAAAGGGGCGCAACCCCACGGAAGTAGCCGGTCAGGCAATTCGGGGCGGGGCTAAAATAATTCAATTGCGTGATAAGGTCAGCAGTAAAAAGAAGTTATTACCCATCGCCCAAGCTCTGAGGAACCTCTGTGCCGAACACGGTGTCCTTTTCATCATAAACGATTATCTTGATTTGGCACTGGCGGTTAACGCCGACGGACTGCACCTGGGGCGGGAAGACCTGCCTCTTGAGGAAGCCAGAAAGCTGCTGCCGATAGATATAATCCTGGGTGGGTCAGGACGCACCATTGGCGAGGCGACTATTGCACAATCGGCGGGGGCTGACTATCTTGGCGTCGGCTCCATATTCCCCACCCCTTCGAAAGAAAACACCGAGGTAGTCGGGCTGGAAAGGCTGCGCCAGATAAAGCAGGCGGTGACACTGCCGCTGGTTGCCATCGGCGGTATCAATAAAGATAATGCGGCTCAGGTAAAGGCAGCCGGTGCCGATTCGGTAGCCGTAATCAACGCCGTACTGGGAGCTACTGACATCGAGAAAGCATCACGAGAAATAACAAACAAGTTTGGGGGTGAGTAAATTGGCGGATAATCTCGACTCAATTGCGGAGAACATACGCCGGACGCTTTCGTCCAAGGATGAAGCCAGGGAGAAAGTCCTGCCCCGGTGCCGTGACACGATACGGCACTGCAGCACTGCCATCCGCGCGGTACATCGTCAGGAATTTGACCGCGCCAAAGAGCTACTGCAATCAGCCCGCAACCTTTTAACGGAAATAGAACAGGCAATTTCAGCATTTAGTGAACTCAATAATACCGGGTTTGTCCGCGATGCGCAGAAGGAGTTTGCCGAAGGAAGCATCACCCTCGCCCTGGTAACCGGGAAGCAACTTCCGGACCCGGCGGAACTTGGCGTTGATGCTGCCGCCTACTTAAATGGACTGGGCGAAGCCGCCGGCGAGCTGCGGCGCTACCTGCTGGACAGCATGAGACGAGGCGACCTTTCAAGAGGCGAAGAACTGCTGACAGATATGGATGATATCTATAGTGTTCTGGTGACCATGGATTTCCCTGACGCCATCACCGGTAGTTTACGGCGCACTACCGACATGGTGCGCGGCGTGCTGGAAAGAACACGCAGTGACCTGACACTGGTCATGAGGCAAAAAGACCTCGAAAATAGACTGGCAAAACTGGAAGGTGATTTAAAATAACAATTGACCTTCGCCGCTAAATAGGCTACACTGTTTATCTAGTGAATGATTACTCCCGGTTCTGTATAATCGAAAATCCAGAGGAAAAGGTGGGTTGAGAAACCAGCCTTTCTTTTTGATATATTGAGAAAAATATTCTGGAGGTAGACTCATGGAACCGTTGACCCTGAAGATTATCGTTCTTGCTGCAGGAGTTCTTGCATTAGCCTTTGTCGGTTATCTGGTATTCACCATACTGCGTGAAAGCGAAGGCAATAAAAAGATGCAGGATATTTCACTGGCTATCCGGCAGGGCGCCATGGCTTTCCTGCGCCGCGAGTTCACTTACCTGGCAGTCTTCACCGTAGTCGTGTTTATTATCCTGGCGGTATTGATCGACCCCAAACCCCTGGTAGCCGTTGCTTATTTGGCCGGCACCGTTACTTCCGCCCTCGCCGGCTGGCTGGGAATGAACATCGCCACCAAAGCTAATGCCCGTACCGCCAATGCCGCCATCGGCAGCTGGGCTAAAGGTCTGAAAATCGCCTTCTCCAGCGGCGCGGTGATGGGCTTTTGCGTGGTCGGCCTGGGCCTGCTGGGACTCTCTATCATCGCCTTTATCTGGCAGGACAGTCATGTATGGCTGGGTTTTGCCTTTGGCGCATCCTCGGTCGCCCTGTTCCTGAGGGCGGGCGGCGGTATCTTTACCAAGAGCGCCGACGTCGGTGCCGACCTGGTGGGCAAGATAGAGAAAGGCATTCCCGAAGATGACCCCCGTAACCCGGCCGTAATCGCGGACAATGTTGGTGATAATGTCGGCGATGTTGCCGGAATGGGCTCCGACCTGTATGAGTCCTACGTTTCGGCTATCGCCGCTTCAATGGTTTTAGGCGTAATTACCCTGGGCACGGTAACCGGCATGTTTTTGCCGCTGTTACTGGCAGCCGCGGGCATAGTCGTTTCCATCATTGGCGCTCTTGCGGTGAGGCCCAAAGATGTTGGCGCAGATTTCGAAAAACAGGTGGCGAAGGCACACTCCACCATGAACACCGGAGTATATGTCAGCAACATCCTGATGATAATCGCCAGCTTCTTTATTATCCGGAGTTTTGTCGGTGAACTGAGTCTCTTCTGGGCGCTTATATCCGGCTTAATCGCCGGTTTCTTAATCGGCCAGGCAACCGAATATTTTACTTCGGCGGAACATGGCCCGGTCAAGAAAATAGCCAAGGCGGCGGAGAGCGGTGCCGCCGTTACCATTATCGAAGGACTGGCTACGGGCATGATGAGCACGGTTATACCGGTACTCCTGGTGGTAGCCGCCACCGTCTTCGCCTATATGTTCGGCGGTCTTCTGGGTATAGCCATCGCCGCAGTGGGCATGTTGATTAACCTGGGTATGTTGTTAGCCATGGACTGCTACGGACCGATAGCCGATAATTCAGCCGGCATTGCGGAAATGGCGGGATTGGGCAAGGAAGTCAGGGAACGTTGTGAAGCCCTTGACGCCGTCGGCAATACCACGGCGGCACTGGGTAAAGGCTTTGCCATCGCCTCCGCCGCCTTAGCCTCCTTAGCCTGGCTCGCTACTTACTTTGCGGTAGCTAATGTTGATCTGGATAAGTTAGGTTTGAACAATGTCGGTGTGATTGCGGGGGTACTGATTGGGGGTATGCTGACCTTTGTCTTCAGCGCCCTGGCAATGAGGGGGGTTGGTGATGGCGCCTTCGCTATTGTCAATGAGGTGAGGAGGCAGTTTCGTGAAATCAAGGGGCTGATGGAAGGGAAAGCCAAACCCGACTATGTACGATGCGTTGATATTGCTACCAAGATGGCCTTAAAGTCGATGATACTTCCCGGGATACTGGTGCTGATAGTGCCTCTGGTGCTTGGCTTTACGCTGGGTCCGGAAGCGGTGGCTGGCTTACTGGTCGGGGCATTAGTGACCGGATTCCTGATGGCGGTAATGATGGCCAACGCCGGCGGTGCCTGGGATAACGCTAAAAAGTATATCGAAGCGGGCAACCTGGGTGGCAAAGGTAGTGACGCTCACAAGGCAGCTGTTATTGGAGATACCGTAGGTGACCCGTTCAAGGATACGGCGGGTCCTTCACTGAATATATTGATCAAGCTGGTGGGTAAGGTCGCCGTAATTTTCGGCCCGATTTTCGTTGTGCTGATTACGCTGTAACCTTGCTCAAATTGAGAGAACGG
>SDBT01009466.1_pt1 | contig 15797 bp, 19 predicted proteins | sample 2277101 | NCBI WGS metagenome assembly SDBT01 (sample SAMN10404973, study PRJNA504765) | marine sediment metagenome | isolation source: marine sediment core GS10_PC15, 103 cmbsf | place: Arctic Ocean: Southern Knipovich Ridge | collected 2010 | reverse complement strand
GCGGTTCCATTCGAATATCTGGCATAGGGCCTAAATCGAACGGATTACAGCTATAGTCGTTAAGGCTGCAAGCCATTGAACCGTGTGAAGCAAGAATGCCAAGTGACAATACTGAAACTGCTAGGATCGTTTTCATATCAACATCCTTACTTTCCAAAGAACCGTGTGCCTTTCAAAATCTCTTCCAGCGTCGGAAGATTTTTCCTAGTACCATCCCACCTCATTGATTGGCAATAATGTATTGATTCGCCCCAATCATTCCTGTCAGCAGTAGAGCAAAGGGTGATTAGGCGAGTGCGGTAATACTCCAACCGTTGTTCATACCGACCGACGGCAGCTTTTATCGCTAAGTGCCTATTGTAATTTCTTGTAATTTTTGTGTTGTTGTCCCGAATAAGCTTCTCATAACTTTCACGTTCAGCTATAAGACCGGATCGCTCCCTGTTCAGATCCGCTTTTTCAGCATGATGTCTATCTCTAATTCGATTTAGAGTTGGTTCTTCGCTTTTACATTTGTTATACTGTGGACCTGGAGGCATCCTCTTAGGACAAGCATCATTATGTCTCTCAATTCGTTGCTTGTATACCGCTTCTCTCGCTATATGAGCTTTTGCTTTTGCGACAAATAATGTTTCTTTTGGTGCTATCCGAGAGGTTAATTGTTCTTCCCAAAGTTTATTTTTCTTAATTAAGGAATTATTCACGGGTCCAAGACCGTCATTTTCTTTCAACAGGCCCTTCATAGAAGTGTTGATTCTGCCCATTTCACTCATTACGCTTCGGACAGTTTCATTGTTCAATGAAGCGGCATTGACAGAAGATGCCAAAAGAACAGCACCAACAACTAAGGTAAGTAATTTCTTCATATCAAAAACTCCTTTATCGTCTTGTACAGGAAATCAGAAGAAGATATCCATTGGTTTCTCTAAAACACCCTCCAGATCCACAAGGAATACTGATTAGATAATTATAATTCCCTTGTCTTGATTTTCTAAAACATTGTAAGGAACGTTGTACAGGAACCGCTGGCCTAATAATAACTGGTCTGGCTGGCTCAACTGAAATTGGTGGTCTTGGCTTTATAATAGGGGTAGGGCTAAGATGCGGTATGCAACTACCCATAAGTTGACCACACTTATGGACAGCCATAGCACTAGGCGCCGAAAGAATGCCAACTGCTACAATAATCAATCCGAAAACTTTCCTCATGTCATCCTCCAATAATTACAGTTCGACTTTACGGGTCTCCACTCCCGCTACGTGACAAGATGCCTAACATACAAACATCATCGGGCTTACGCATAGTATTACGGCTCCGCTGGATTCGAACCGTCTCAAGTAATTGCTACATCATCGTGATCGTCGAACGTTTTCAGGATTCCGTAACAACACGTGGACGTGGACTTATGCCTAAATCTACTACCCTGGCCACCCTGTATGCGGTACCAACTTGGTACACTTTGCTAGACTCGGGGTTACTTCCCCACACTCAACGCCGGCCCTATCATTACCGACACGTCAAAGTCGGGAGTATTATACGGGAATTTTCCTATAAGTCAAGGAAATTCGTGGGACGATGAGGCTGGAATCGAACCAACGCCTGTATGTCAGGACAATCGAAATCATCGTGCTAACCCTTCCAAGGGGCCCATGCTAACCACTACACTACATCATTATACGTCCCACGATTAAACACGGTAACATAAAATATGGTAATGTCAAGGAAATTTGTGGGACTAGTGAGTCTGGAATCGAACCAGCAACTACCGCAAGTCAGAACAACGATCGTTATCGTGCAAGGGCCGTGTATCCACTACACCGCTCACCAAAGTCCCACAACGGGAATGATAACACGAAATAGTAAGGTAATGTCAAGAAAAAGCGTGGTTATGGGTCCAAGAATCGAACTTGATTGACGGTGTCAGGATAATCGAAATCATCGTGCGGATGCCTGGTCCCCAGACCACCCATGTTAATGTTCCACGCTTGAACACGGTAAACATAAAATGGAGTAATGTCAAGGAAATAGTGGAGCCCGAAGGCCCCACTAAATTCACACGTTTTGGTTAAGTCTTACGCTGCGCTTTCGTCGTCCTCATCACTAAGGTCAACATCAACGCCGTCCCTGGCGTCAATGAACTGACCTGTGCCAAGTTCGGAGATGTTCTCCAGCAATCCTTCCATTGGAGTTCCCTTGAGCAGATTGCCCAACGTTCCACCAAGGCTCTCGTTCCTCACAATGCTCAATGGAGCCAAGTGTTGAGCGATTTGCTGTAGAGTACCAGTCTCAGCCATTGCTTGAAGGGCCCTGATAAGTGCTGGCTGTACAGCACTTGCTCTGGTCGCATCAGCTTGAGCCATTGCTGTGAACTCTTCAATTCTTCGAACCAAAGCTTCTCTTTCGAAATGCTCTCTTTGTGCCTGCGCTTTCTTTTCATCATCAAGTACAAGCTTGCGAACCTTTGAAGCAACCTCTTCAGCCTTTAACTTACCAGCTTCATCAGCCTCATGCTCAGTATTTCTAAGTTCAGCTTCCTGTAATCGAAGCGCGGATTTAGACTCAGCTGATTTAGCATTTTCAGCGTCAATAGCCCTCTTAGCCTCTTCTTTGCCTCGAATCAACGTAAGATTGTGTTGTTGATGAGCCAATTCAATGGTGTTTTTGAGTTCCTCTTGCTTTGAATCCTCAATGAGGTTCTCAATTTTACGGTCTACAAAGCTGATTGATATAACTTCAACATCATAGATTTCCATACTATTCTCTTCAAACACCTTGTTTGGCCTTGCTTCATCATCAACCTTCTTGCCAAGAATAATATCTCTCAATTGCTCCACAGCACTTGAGTAAAAGTCTTGGATATTAATCTGGCGGATTTGGTTACCAAGAAGTGAACGCATGTGATCACACATATACTGAACATAGTTGTCCACATTAAACCATTTATCACCGTCACCAGTGAACCGAACCAAATACTTCAAATCAATGGATAGGTCAACCAAGTCAGAAGTGCTAACTTTGATTCTATCCGTGACTGGATTAGACATTGTGCGTAAATACACCGTCTTAAGTGTATCATCTGGATTCTTTGGACGGCCCTTGCTTAAAGCAAATGCTTCCAAATACTCATCATATTCAAGCGTCACAGTCTGAGGCCCAGTAACAACCCGTCTCTCACCAAGCTTGTTCACAATCTGGACGGCGAAGCCAGTCCAAATCTCAACGCTTACCGCGCCATCAAGCTTTGTATCCAACGTAATAGTCCGAGGAGGAGTAAATTCTGTTCCCCGACCAATTGAATCAGCAAACTCGCCTTTAGCGGCTAACCGCTTCTTGGTCTTGGTATAGCCTCTGGTGTAGTTGCCTCCACCGCCGTCATCAAGATTTGATGCAGCCATGGAAGCACCAAAACTTTCAAATTCACTATCTTCAGCGTATCCACTACCGTTGGAAATATCCTTCAATCGACGATTGTATTCAAGCACATCATAGTTACCTGGAAAATATAGGTTGCAGGCATGATCGTCAAGAATCCGTCTTACCATAACCTCTTTTCTTGGGTCTGGCATGAACATCTCTGGTCCCGTAACAAGATTTACTGACCCGTTGTCTCGGTTCAACACATAACGAGCCTCTCCAGCTGGGATAGCAACAGCATAATGTTTTTCCTGATCACCGTATTTGATGATGGCATGTTCTGGGCGTGGGAAATAAATCGCCGTATCTTTGCCCGTAATAAACAGCTCATCACCTGCTTTATGATCATCATAATCAGCGATGACCTTAATATAAAGTCCGCTGTTCTCATTCAACTCATATGCTCTGAACTTTCTTTTACCCTTATCCTGAGAAATTACAAACTGCTCAGTTGGGGCTGGGAACACAACTTCAGGACCACGCACATAACGTTTGTTGCCATTTTCATCAAGAAGAATGCAGTATTCCAAACGCTCCAAGGTAACAGCATCACGAACAAACTCGCCGTTATCATCCTGTAGAACTTCAATGCCTGTTGGCGGAATATAAAAGCTTACGCTGGTTCCCTTAATAATCAAAAGTTTGCCAGTAGTAAGTTGGGAAGGATCAAGCCCTAAAGCATGAGTTGATTTTGTTTCCTTCTTGGCCTTTTTCTTTGCTTCACCGTCATCGCTATCGTTTGTATCGTCAGCAAGTTTGACTACTGCCTCATTCCAGTTTTCCTGGGCGGCGTCCTCGTCATAAACTCTGGCGACAACATATCGATTTGAGCGGAGATGATGGCCGGAAATAACCTCTGCGGTTTGGCCTGGCCATAATGCAAAATTTGCTGGGCCGGAAATATTGACGGTGGTGCCAACATTCAAAATAGAGTCTGACAGTACCTCTGACTTTCCTGGCTCCGGTTGTTTTCCTTTTGAAGCATTTCGCAAAACAATATATTCACCTTTACGGGCTACAATATTTGTTTGTAAAGCATCTTCAATATTACATGGAATATAACGGCCAGATCTGGCGTCAAATGTAACTGTTTGGTCCGTCTGTGACAGACTTGATTTGGTTGGGCCGCTATAACACGTAACATTGCCTTTGGTCTTATCAAGAACAAAAGCAAATACGCCTGGCGGTAGAACGAGTTCTGATTCTCGGCTTACATCCTGAGACATAATTCACTCCTTAGATATGGGTTGATATTATTATAACTATGGAAACATCATTCTTTTTCAGGTTTCTCACAATTACTCAACCAGTATAAGGAAAAGGTTAACAGACATCAATATGTTTAATAACTTAATAAATTATTTTCAATAATATATTGATGTAAGATATTGGCCCACTCTTTGTGGCCCTCTTCCAGCGGATGAAATCTCTCGGCTATAGGGTAAGAATTATCCGTAAGGAAGGTAGCAAAACAATAATTATCCAAACGAAAATATCGTTCTCTGTTAATAAGCGGTAATTGCGGCTCTAAATATTTTTTATATTTTTCTTGATCTATATCTATAGCAAGAGAGCTAGAAAATAAGTATGGAATTCGTTTACTCTCTAAAAACGATTGAAATAATATTATTTGATTAACAAAACGAATAGTATCTTGAAATTCATTAACAATTTTTTCACCAAAAAATCTTGATATTTCTCTAATTTCAGGAATTGAAGAATTTGAACTAGGTAAAACGTTACGCCATTCTTTGTTATGTCTTATTTCAATTCTATGTACATTTGTCCAACCAATAACTACAAATAATTCACTTGGATCTTTTCCACTCCCTAGATATTCACTAATCCATTTTAGAGAAGTCCTCAAAATTTTTTCATTTGATGCTGCTGCTTTCGCCCAATTTACGCATTCCATACCTAATAATTTAGAAAGTTGACCAGGCCAAGCGGTTTTCAATCTGTGTTCATGATCTAAACATTTTTTAGTTACTGGATTATCAATTAATTCAGCACCGTAAGTCATAGAACAGCCATTTGCATATAAGATCATTTCTTTTTCGGGGCTCCTAGTTTCTTAAAACCATACTGAACTAATTTAAAGAATCCTGTTATAAGAAAGCAAATGAGTTCAAATGACCAGAAGAAAAATCCAAAAAATGTGAAGATAAACTCGAAGATGGCTGCCACCGCTGCAAAACCTGCCGCTATAGCAATTATAACAAATACAAAGCCGTACGGACCTGCGAACAGTTCTGCTATAGTGGTTTCCATGATCTCCCTCCAATCAGAAGGAACGATAACAGTGGAAGGTATACGGATCAATATAAATTTGGTGCCCTGTGGAGGAGTCGAACCCCCATCCCCGGAGTACAAAACCGGTATGTTAGCCATTAACACCAACAGGGCATGAAAATATTTAGTTTGGTAGTCGGCATGGGAATCAAACCCATTCGAGAACTCTCATCTAGAGCTGAAAGGGATATAAGCCCTCCCTGCGTGTCAACGCCACCGACCATAATTTAAATTTGGTGCCTTCATGAGGAATCGAACCCCAACCTCTACCGTACGAAGGGAGTATACTAACCATTAATACTATGAAGGCAAAATAACTGTTCGTGGATTATCCAACCGAGGGTCACTCGACCAGTGTCCGCCGGCTCTCGCGGTCTATTAATTCTAGGCATATAGCCTAAGGGGCCTGGTCTCAGGGACAGTTATTGATATTAAGTCAGGAACCCCTTCAAGGCTCGCATTACTATCCGCGCGGATTCATAAGGCGGCGAGAAGACCGTTTCTAATATTCTGCCGAACATTAGACCCAAAGTGCCATATTTTACAACGACAGGGTGATGCTAACTTAATTACTTTTTCAAATGCTTTTTAACCAGATATCCTTTGGGCATCAATTTATTAAATTGATCAATATGTCTTCTGGAGTCTGCTAATTTCTTAAAGGATTTAATTACAGCATCTGAAGTTGTAAATTTAAACCAGAATGGAAATATCCCATGGATAACTCCGTGTATTCCATAGTAAATCAATATGATACTATTACTTATAGCAAATTTTCCATGTTCCCAATAGGTTTGCGGATTATCTGTATCTCTTACGTGTTCTGTAAATATGTTTTTCATGATTACTCCCAAAATTATCTGCTTTTATTTATTGGCAGGGATATGAGGAATCGAACCCCAGTCGGCGGGTTTGGAATCCGCAGTAATGCCACTATACGATACCCCTATAAGCTCATCGAAACCACTTCATCATCTGTATATGGGTCTCGATCACTTGCATATCGAATCATTTCTTCTGGAGTTAATCCTTTGTCATCAGCTTCAATGGCGTAATCATCACCTGATCCCATGTAAAGGACTAATTTAGGATTATTTTTCCAATCGAATTTGGTTTTTTTGAACCAACTGAAGTAAGTTCCGAAAATCTTTTTTTCTATTAGCTTCCACGCAATGAGTTTTTTTCCATCCCATTGTATTATCAGAGCAAAAAGAGATTCCTTTGTATCCCAACGGAGAGTTCCCTTATATCCTCTTTTAACAAAATCTTCGTATCCTTGAATAGTTCCAGTGATGCCATAAATTTTATTACCCACACGGAAAATCTTCTTTCCCTTACCTATTGTTTTTGGAAGTGTTACTCCATTTTCATCAATAGTTTTTCCCTCACTTATCTGGCTATCTGAATACATTATGCCTTTATGCCAAATAACGGTAGACATTACAGGTTTCTCGTATTGTCGTATTCGACCAAATAATCGATCAAGTCAGTGCGTTTCAATTGCCTGACTGTGTTGCTCGCACCTTTAAACATTTCTTCAATCTTATGCTCTTCATCAAGCTTAACACCACGCTCACCGTTTTCAATACGGAGCCTGTTCTGCTTTAGAATCTGCTTCAACGGCGCCTTCACATACACCACGACAGTGGTGTAACCCTGTTCGCGAGCTGCCGTCAAACGTTCAACGGCGGCGCTTGCAATGGAGCAAGTTCCCATGGCAATGAGACTATCTCTCCGTTCTTTGATAATATCGATTCTTTTCGCAATGATTTCAAAGGCTTCGTCAACGTTTTCACGATTATAGACGCCATCGCCTACCTCTACAATAACATCATCCAAATCCATCATTTTAACTGTTTTTACATACTTTCCAACGATGGTGGACTTACCAACCCCCGCTGCGCCCGCAATAAGAATGTATAGAGGTCCATTCTTAATATGATCGACTTCTGTAATATGTATAGATTTCATAGCAACCTCAATCTAGTTACAGCCTTCGGCAATTCATCAGCATCCATTGGATGGATAACGATTCCAGTCAACGTTTCACCGTCAAGTTCCGTATATCCTTTGTCCCAAATTTCGTTGAAACGAATAGTGGCGTCCTTCAGCGTTTTTATCAGATTTTTGAGCTTTACCTCAGTCTTAATACCAACGACGCTTTTTCGGCGATCATCTGCTATCCATTGAGCATACCATATGTCATGCCTGCGGCCATATTCACCGGTGTAATTCAAAAGAGTACGCATATGAATGAAATCAGTACCGTGACCTACCTGTACGGCTATCTTGGGTCCTGACATATTCAAATCTTTGCGAATCACGTAGATCGTTTTAATCATAGGAATCTCCTGAATTGAAGTCATACTATAGCAGATTTTATATGGAAGTCAATGAGGGGTTTTGTTTTATTGTCCCTACTCGGCCGAACTCAGCGACCCAAAAATTGGCGGTCCCGACGAGACTCGAACTCGCAACCCCCGCATAGACAGTGCAGTACTCTAACCAATTGAGCTACGGGACCATTAAAATTATTTATTAATCTACCTTTTTCAAAGCATTTTCAAATAGCGTCTGAAAAGGAATATGGGACCTATCCATACGCTGTTTACTATCTTTTGGATCAATAAAAAACGGAATACTAAAGGACACTCTTGGTCCACTATGATTACGCACTTTATGAACCTGTCCTGGCGGCATATAAAGAACATCACCAGGCACCATAGTAAAATCCATAATCTGAGTCAAACATTTGTCCTCATCTTCTTCCGGTATAAAAATTTGATCATCTGGAAGATCCTTAATAAGAGAAAATATTTTCCATGATGTATTTCCAATTACTTGGAGATAAATTTTATGTTGTGGACGATCTCGATGGGCATTATAACCAGTGCTATCACCAGCTGGTGAAACATACAAATGTAAATCTGCATGACAATGTTTAAGAGCTTTCTCAACAGTATCAATCAGCTCTGCAACTGCCCTGTTAATCTGAGACATATTCGGCATCATAAAACTGTGACCTGATTCTAAGAGATTTGTAATTTTCCTCTTTTTAATCGCCAATTGTGACCAATAAAGATCTTGATCAATAAGAAAACTACGCACGCCATTTTCAATAATTTGCACTGGCAAATTAATGTTGCAGCCATTATTAAGTGCTGCTTCAATTTCAGATAAACTAATCAATTCATTGAAATCACGTTTTCCACCACCGGGTATTAAAACGCTTTCTTTTGAATTTACATTAACTAGAAATTCCTTCATCGATAACGGTTTAATTAAGTCATTAAAATCCATCTTTAAGCCTCAAAATAATTTTCGTACCGCCTTCAAGTCTTTTTTAGTATCAACGCCAACTGCTGGACTATTAACAATAGCAACGTCAATTCTCATACCAGCCTCTAAGGCTCGGAGTTGTTCTAGCTTCTCTCTTTGTTCCAACTGTCCAGGCTCCATTGAAACAAACTTTTCCAATGCTTCTCTACGATAAGCGTATATGCCTTGATGATGGTAAATTGGTCCATCACCGTGCGGCGCAATGTTTCGTGTAAAATACAAAGCCCTACCAATAGTATCGCCTGGTAATATAGAAGCCACACATTTCACAACTGAATCAGCCTTCAATTCTTTTTTGTCAGTTATCACGTTAGCCAATGTTGCTATATCAACTGCTGGATTCAATAAAGGGTCAATCACACGCTGTATTGATTTCGGATTAATTGACGGTAAATCACCCTGTAAATTTACTATACAATCATACTGCTCTGGTGTACCAAGTTTTCCAAAAGCTTCAAATATTCGATCGCTGCCTGATGGATGATCCGGGTTTGTCATTATTGGAATACCACCAGCACCAACTACGACACGAAATAATTCTTCTTCGGCGGTGGCTACAAAAACAGGACCAATGTTTGCTTCCATGGCCCTATCCATAACCTGTAAAATCATTGGCTTACCACCTACTTCCGCCAATGCCTTTCTCGGCAGTCTGGTTGAGCCCAAACGTGTTGGAATGATGATACACGATTTCATCATATATTTATATTGGAGTCGCGAGCCGGAATCGAACCGGCGTAACGAGGGTTGCAGCCTCGCGCATTAGCCACTCTGCCATCGCGACATGGATTGGCGCACCTAGCAGGACTCGAACCTGCGACCTCCGGTTTCGCAAACCGACGCTCTATCCAACTGAGCTATAGGTGCATAAATTAAAAATTAAACTGGGTCTGGGACGACCGTAAATATTCTTGTTACAATACGTCCGTCGGCAAGCTCAAAGCATCCCATACCAGTATCTTCATCGTAAGTTGTTTCTTGACTTCCCCTACAAGTGGCAGCAACTAGACCTGGTTCCCAAGGCGTCTCACCAGCTATATCTGGCAGCAACGGTCGTTCATCATCAATCATAAAGTCGTCGCCAACAACCAATGAACTTAAATCAATAGCCATAATAAATCTCCTTTTGACTATTTATTGATCAAATTGGCTTTACAGGTTAGGCTCGCCCCGCAATCATTTCTGGCCTAGAAAGTCATGTAGTTAAGGCTCACTAACATCATCAGCTCAACAAGCTGGCATCTTATCTTTTTCCAAGGCGCAAAAGATTGTTAGACGACCGTAAACTCTAAATTGGTGGACCTGATGAGAATCAAACTCATAAAAACTGGGAGCGTTACCTTTTGCCAGTTTGCCATCATGAACAGGCCCATTAAATTTGGCTCCTAGGGAAGGACTCGAACCCCCAAGCCTTTTCGGAGCTATTAGCGCCGATTCGGCGCTACATTAACAGTGCAGTATGTTTACCAATTTCACCACCTAGGAATAAATATTTCTATGCGAGCAAAAGATTTCATATCTGAGTCATCCGTTGCCTGGAATATTAAGCCAGAGGACATGATGCCATCAAACGGTAGTTACGCCAAAAAAGGCGTCCTACGCCGTGTCAATATTCAAGAATTATTTAGTAAAACTCCGAAGAATTACAGATTAGATATTGCCGATCCAACAGGCGGCAAAAATAAAATTGGTGATCGTGTTTCTAAGGCCATGCAATATTGGCAAGATGGTGGACGAATGGATCCGCCAATTCTTTCAGTCCAAAATCGTCAAGTAAATTTTCTTGATGGGCGTCATCGTTTAGTTGCCGCCGCACAATTAGGCGAAACTGAAGTCCCAATAATTATTGCTCCAGCTGACAATCTTAAACAAGCCAGTGAAGTTTTAAATCTTAAAAAGTGGTAATTGGTAGCAGGTCCCGGAATTGAACCGGGCACACCAACCGTATGAAGGTCGGCAGCGTTCCCATGCGCCCCTGCCATAAGCTCGATGATATTATTGTCGTTTGAAAACGTCAATAAAATAATTATTAGTCGCCGGAGTCTGTGAAGAAGTATCAACATTTCTTATTGTAAGTGTCACAGTATCAGCAGCTGATACTCTAGCTTGGAAAGTAAAAAAGTTACTACCAAGATTTGCGTTTTGTGGTGTTACTAAGCAAGCATCAAATGTTTCCGCCCCGTCAACCGTTACTGTGGTAGATGAACTACTTCCAGCACTAATAGCGCCAGGAGCAAAACCAGTTAACGATACTTGAAGATGATCAAATATTTTAACATTTGCTGTACCACCAGCACCGAAGGCATCGTCATCTATTCTGCCGATAGTAGCGGTTCCTAGAAACTTATTTGGTCCAATTATATTTCCATCAGTTACGTCTGGTGTTGAGGCATTTAAATTCACTCCACCTTGCAAAGAAGTTGCTGCTTGAAGTATATTGTGTGAAACAATTCCATCTCTAAATTGAGCAAGGAATACTCCATGCTGACTTTCACTAGGAATATCCCTAGCTACATTTCCTATAATAACTGTTTCAGTACAATCTACTGCCTCAAAGGCTCGTTGAACGTGAGTTGGAGAACCAAAAGCCTGTATATCAAATGCTGTATTTCCTCGCATTTCACTCTGATCACAAGCTGACATTCGAATTTGTGCTCCAAAATTTGACTTGAAAGTATTTCCGACAACATGTACGCCTACCATTCTAGCATCGTCGTTTCCGCCATCATTATCAACAGAATTTACTAAGAGAGCAGCGCCGCCAGATACATTATTTCGATTAGAATTTTCTATATAGTTGTTCGTAACTGTCATGCCTCTAAATTCTTCAATAAGCGGGCCGGTTTGTCTAGTTCCCTTAATTAATATTGCAGTCCAAAAATAACTGAATACACTATTATTGCTTACATAACAATTATCGCATGTAAAATTGACATAAATTGCGTGTCTACCTTGATCTGTTACGCCACTAGTTTGGACAAAAACATTATTTTCAACCAAAGCATGCTCGCCGCTAACATTTACTCCATATCCAAAACCAGAGTTAGTTCCGATAATATTCTCAAAATGACAATCACGAACAGTTAAATGATCGGATTTATTACTTGTAATTCCTACATTAAATCCGTCATTTGTAGTAGATCCCTCGAAAATACACTTTTCAACAGTAACAAATCCATCTTGCACAACATTTGAATGATCAGTGCCAGCGGCGTTGGTATTAACTGCAATCGCACCCAAGGTGGCGCCACTTCCTGTTGCAACTTCTGTCGTATTTTTTCCAATAAAAGTTAACCCTTCGACAATAACACGAAGTATTGTAGTTGGAATATAAAATATGATACGTTGCTGATCATCTACAGCTACCATTCTAGCGTCACGATTAGCTAATAAGTGTGTATCACTTACACCGATTTTACATGGATCAACCAAGTAATCTCCTGTTGGAAAGTACACTGTTCCGCCTTCAGCTAAGGCTGATTCTATTGCTGTTGTGTCGTTAGTAGAACCGTCTCCAGTAGCACCAAAATCTTTTACGTTTGTATAAATTTCCGACTGAACTGGAAATCCACCAGCAGTTGCTCCGTCATGAACAACTAAATTATCCTTATCAGTATCTACTGTTACTTCGCCAAAAGCGCCAGTAAAAGAAGCATGTTCTGCGGTTGTTCCACGTCTCCATTGAAATTGCTTAGCCATTATAGTGACCCCGCATCAACAGTTTCTGATATTGATCCATCAGTAATTAAGCCAGTATCTTCAGTCTCATCAACTGCTTGCGTAATCAGATTGAAATTTAATAGTTCTATGAAAACTGCTTTGATAAAACCAGAAACACTTGTTCCACCTGTCCATTTTAAAGGCATTTTAAATACTCCGCTGAAGTTATATTTACCGAGTATTTATCTTTGATCAGAAATATTTGGCAAGACCGAGAAAAAGTCGAAAATAGAAATTTTCAGTATGCTTCCACTACATCACAGCCCGAAGGCCGCTGGGATTCGAACCCAGGCAACTCGTTTTGAAGACGAAGTAACTATATTCTACGCTGCGGTCTTGGTGCCTCCAGATGGAATCGAACCAACATTGAACGCTTATCGGGCGCCCGTTCTACCATTGAACTATAGAGGCAAAATTTTAATTAATCTTATGGGCCAGGCCAACCAATAAATCCTGTCGGTGGTGTTGTATCAAAGGCTGTGGCTCCAAAGTTGGAGGTAAAATCCATAGGAATCGCAAATAGGGAAGCACCAACAAAATAAGTTCCAGTTACTCCAGTAAATGCCGCACCATCAACTGCCGTAGAATTATACGCGGCAATATCAGCACTAACTATACCAACAGCGGCTTCGTCATTGTCTTGCCAAGTTCCATTTTTGCTCCACCAAATAGCACCATTATCTAAATCAAGTGCCATACCAATAATATCTCCGCCTGTAAACGCATCACCATATGCTACTTGTGGACCGCCACGAATTTTTTGTCCGGCTGAACCGTAATATCCATAACCTTCAAGATCAATTCCTGGCCATTCGAGAAAGCCGGTTACAGCATCAACCGTTACAACACCTAAGATATAGTTAGGATCAGCGAAATCAAGTGTAAATTCAGTATAGTATTTTCCTGAACTCACCGAACCCAAAGTTCGTATAGTGTGAAATCCCTGGCCGGAAAGTTCAACAGTTAAACCTCCATTGGAGACGGTATATTCTGCAGCATCTGCTGATACCGAGTCCCAAGTATTTTCAAAATTGGGAGGAGGGACAGGAATCGGTTCAACTATCGTACGAACTCCACCTCCAGTAGGTATTTTAATTCCGCCTGTCCATTTAATAGCCATAAAATATATCCTGTTCTAATTGATGATCAAATATATTTAGTTAAAATTAAATATCTAGTTAAGTATTGGTGCTCCCGACTGGACTCGAACCAGTATTGCACGGTTATCGGCCGCGATTCCTAACCAATTGGAAGACAGGAGCATAATACGACGGTCTCTGGCAAATGAGATCGGAAATTCAGCTATTTGTGGACCGTAGCCACCGAATTCCCTAGGATACTGGCCGCCAAGCCAGTCCATATTGGCCCCCACGACGAGAATCGAACTCGCCAGCATCCGATGGACAGTCGGACCGCCTACCCAGCAGCGTCCGTGGGGATATTACATTAGAGCTTTAAATAGAAGATGATTTTTATATTGGACACCAAATTTGTTATAATCAGAACTACAGTGAAGTCGATTTGATTCAAACTTAACAACATCTCCGAAATTCCATTTTGCTATTTTATGAATACTAAGTCCTTCTAAATGACCATAGTCCATAAAACTCAAATATTTTTTATATATTTCCATATCAAATGGTTCACTGGACAAATTAGTCAATTCTGAATAATCAGTAACAATTTTTCCTGTATCTGAACTAGCATGAGCTGCTCTATATCTTCGATATCCGTGCCAATTCAATCCTTCTTCGGTTTCATCAATTTGTTCAAAATAAACAGTATGCGTTTCTGAACCAATGGGCATCACCGCTAGTGGAATTAGAATAGTATGAGTACTAGGCTTTGTTCCATCAGTGGAGTACATTCCATCGGCGTGGACACCAGCAGGATTGACATAATGTAATATCGCTCCGTAATAATCATTCAACTCAATTCCCAATGGAGTCAAAATTCTTCTTAATATTGGTTCAAATATTTTACGATTTGCTCGAAGATATGTTCTCGCTATTCCAGACTTTTGAGCTCGTAAAAACTCTTCACGGTCATCCAATGAAATAGCATTTTCAAAGATTTCAACTGACATAATTATAACTTTTGTTAATTATCAGTAATATTTAGTAGAAATTGGAGGCCCGTGATGGAATCAAACCACCGTCTCTGGTGTTGCAAACCAGCACATAAACACTCTGCCAACGGGCCATAAATTGGTTGCTGGATACTTCCGGCTGTTTACGGGGTCCAGCGACTCCCGTTATTATGCATCATATATCGTCCTTAGTGATCACTCAGACAATACAGGGAACACATAATTTCTATTGGTACTCCATCTGAGAATCGAACTCAGCATCACAGCCATGTAAAAACCGTGGCGTCTCCAGACGTCCATGGAGCATATTCATATATTAGAGCTATGTACTGGAATCGAACCAGTCTTGTCTCATACAGGCATCACCCGAAAGATATTATCGATTCTACCCAACCCAGTTAGGTCATCCACAGCAATATTTGTATTGGTAGCCGGAGAGAATTTCGAAATCTCAACCTCTGGTATGTAACACCAGCGCTCTTCCTTTGAGCTACCCGGCCATGATGGAGGACTTTTACATCCTCCAGCTATCCTTTTTTCCTGTTCTAATACGCTCAATAGCAACCTCATCGAGGTGTTCGAAATATCCCTTCCATGGAACACTGAAAGAATACACTCGACCATCTTCAAGTTCAAGCATTACACTCCAACTGTCTTCATCTTTAAGGTTATCAGCAATGAGTTGGCGATTTTTCTCAGCCATTTCCTTGGTCTCATAGAGATCAATTAAGGCAATACAGCCGTCATCACGACTGAATGAATCACCAGTTGAATATATTGCGTATAGCAAGTAGTAGTCTTTTCCATCATCAATATCAAAGGCTACAGAAATATCACAGTAATCGTTATCATCTACAACGTAGAAAGATTCGATGCTGTGACTAGTACAAGTGTCCTCTCCACTCCAACGATCACTGGGATCGCGTTCACGAGTTACTGTAC
>SDBT01009465.1_pt1 | contig 15798 bp, 10 predicted proteins | sample 2277101 | NCBI WGS metagenome assembly SDBT01 (sample SAMN10404973, study PRJNA504765) | marine sediment metagenome | isolation source: marine sediment core GS10_PC15, 103 cmbsf | place: Arctic Ocean: Southern Knipovich Ridge | collected 2010 | reverse complement strand
CGATCTGAACGCCTTCGATCTGGATGCGGCCGAGAAGATAGTGGCCGGCACGGCCCGCTCGATGGGCATTGAAGTGGTTAATTGATTACAGGCCTGACCACGGGTTTGGTAAAACAGTGGGAGCATGAGGCAGATGCGAAAACCGGGCAAGCGGCATCGTAAAGAAGGCGAGCTGGTAGAAGGCAAGGGCAGCGTCGGTCTGGACGACGCCATCGCGCTCGTCAAGCAGTTCAGCAACACCAAATTCGATCAGACGGTCGAGTTGGTAATGGTGTTGGGGATTGACGCGAAACAAGCGGACCAAGCGGTTCGCGGATCGGTCTCGCTGCCCAAGGGCGTGGGCAAGACCAAGCGGGTGATTGCGTTTTGCGACGAGGCGACAGCCGAACAGGCCAAAGAGGCGGGCGCCATCGAGGCGGGGGGCGACGAGCTGGTAAAGAAAATCCAGGATGGCTGGATGGATTTCGACGTAGCGGTGGCCCACCCGCGGATGATGAGCAAGGTGGGTCGGCTGGGTCGGTTGCTGGGGCCTCAGGGCAAGATGCCGTCGCCGAAGTCGGGGACGGTGACGGCGGACATCGACACGGCGATTAAGGAATATTCGGCCGGCAAGTTGGCATACCGCAACGATGCGGGCGGCAATATTCATGCGATGGTGGGCAAGGTGAGTTTTCCGGCTGAGGATTTGAAAGAGAACGTGGAGGCGATGCTGCAGCACATGAAGCGGGTCCGTCCGGCTGCGGTGAAGGGCACTTTCATCAAGAAGGTGTTTCTGACGGCTACGATGAGCCCGGCGGTTCAGGTGGCCATCGGTTGAGCATGGTCACAAGAGGCTGAAGATGAGCAAGCGCGTAAAGGATTTCATCACCAATGAGGTGCGGGCCCGTTATGACGGTGTTGACAGCGCGGTTCTGGTCGACCCGACGGGGGTAGATGCGGTTACGAACAACAAGATGCGTGGCGACCTGCGGAGCAAGTCAGTGCGGCTGGAGGTGATCAAGAATTCGTTGGCCCGGCGGGCGTTTGCCGGTGGACCGCTGGAGCGGATGGGGGCGTTGCTGGTTGGTCCGAACGCATTGGTCACGGGTGGCGACTCGATAGTCGATGCGGCCAAGGCCATTGCCGAGTGGAGCAAGAAGACGGGCTTGTTCGAGATCCGTGGGGCGCTGGTGGAGGGGGAGCTACTGGATGCGGCTGCGGCGAAGGCGCTGGCGGCCATGCCAGGTCGGCGTGAGCTACATCAGGAGATATTGGGTTTGGCGTGCGCCCCGGGGGGTCGGCTGTGCGGGGCACTGCTGGGGCCCGGCGGGCTGATTGCCGGGTGTATCAAGGCGATCAGTGAGAAGCAGGAGCAGGAGCAGGAGCAGGAATCGACGGAGCAGGGCTAGGGTAGAGACGGCGATATATCGGTGGAGAATCTCACCGGTTGCGGATTGTCCCGGCAGGGTTAAAGGGCGTCAGTGGGATGCCCGCTATCAGACCGGTGCTGAAGATAACAGGCGAGGTTTCGGATTATGGCAGAGACAGCTACACGGGAGTGGAATAGCGACATTAAGGCGTTGGGCGAGAAGATTGTTGCATTGACGCTGTTGCAGGCGAAAGAGCTAAGCGACTACCTGAAGGACGAGCACGGTATCGAACCGGCTGGGGGGGTAATGATGGCCGGTCCGGCTGCGGGCGGTGAGGCAGCCGAGGAAGAGAAGACCCAGTTTGACGTGGTGCTCAAGGTGGTCGGCGATAAGAAGATCCAGGTGATCAAGGTGGTGCGTGCCCACACCCAACTCGGTCTGAAGGAGGCGAAAGACCTGGTAGATAGCGCTCCGAAGGCGGTTAGGGAAGGTCTGAGCAAGGACGAGGCCGAGCAGCTCAAGAAGGAACTGGAAGAGGTTGGCGCTACGATCGCTCTGGAATAACGGACATATCCGGCGGCGCGGGCTGCCGGAGGCGTTGATCCTGCCGTCGCGGGGTGCGGGATAGGCTGGGATAGATGGGGCTGCCCAGCGTAACAGATGGCACCTGCGGCGGAAGTCCCCGGGAAGAAATGAGGGCAGTAGTGGACCGGCAGGATGGGTCGGTGCGCTACAGTTCGGTTGTGGGTTTTAGGACCTACCAGAAGGGGCTGCGCCCATGATGCAGACAGAGAAGGTGCGGAGTTTCAGCAAGCTTGGCGGCTATGCCGAGGTGCCCAACCTTATTGAGATTCAGACCAAGTCGTACGCGCGGTTTTTGCAACGCGATGTTGAACCGCCGAAGCGCGAGGCGAAGGGGCTCGAGGGGCTGCTGCGGGAGGTGTTCCCCATCGACAGCTACGACGGGGGAATGGTGCTCGAATACCTGCGTTACGAACTGGGTGAGCCGCGGTATAAGCCGGACGAATGTCGGGATTTGCGTCTGACGTACGGGATGCCGTTTCGCATTCGGGTGCGCCTGAGCGGCAAGTCGATCAAGGAACCGAAAGAGGACACCATCTATCTGGGCGAGCTGCCGATCATGATCGGCGGCGGCGAGTTCATCGTGAACGGGGCCGAGCGGGTGATCGTCTCGCAGTTGCACCGGTCTCCCGGAGTGGACTTTGTGGTGGAAACGCGGGAGGGCGACCGGCCGCTGCATGCGTGTCGAATCATTCCCGAGCGGGGCAGTTGGATTGAGGTTAATGTTACGCGCAAGGACGTGCTGGTGGTGCGGATCGATCAGTCGGGCAAGATACCGGCCACTACGTTTCTGCGGGCGATGGACGAGAAATTCGGGACTGACGAGCAGATCCTGAGCGAGTTTCACAAGTTGCGTAAGGCTCGGGTCAGCTCGCTGAAACCGGACTATTATGCGGCTGAGGATGTGATTGATCCGGCGGACGCCGAGCGGGTGATCGTCAAGAGCGGTACGCAAATCGCGGACCGGATCCAGGAGATCCAGGCGGCGGGTATCAAGGCAGTGGCGGTTATCGACAAGGTTGCCGATCCGTTGGTGCTGAACACGCTGGCGGAAGACCAGGCCAAGACCCACGAAGAGGCCCTGCTGCGGATCTATGGTCGCCTTCGGCCGGGCAACCCGCCTCAGTTGGACAAGGCCAGGAAACTGTTCCGTGAGAAGTTTTTCGATGAGAACCGGTACCGGCTGGGGCGCGTGGGACGGTTTCGTCTGAATCGGAAATTCGGTCTGGAGGTGCCGGAGTCGGATATGGTGCTCAGGTCCGAGGACTTTCTGCAGAGCCTTAAGTATCTGGTGATGCTCAGGACCGGCGATCCGAACTATCAGCCGGACGACATCGATCATCTGGGCAACCGGCGGCTGCGGACTATTGACGAGCTGGCGGTGGAGGAACTTCGCAAGGGCTTCCTGAAGTTGCGGCGGACGGTGCAGGAGCGGATGAGCCTGAAGGATCCGGATGAGTTGGAACGGGTCGCTGAGCTGGTCAACTCGAAGAGCATCAGTTCGAGCATCGATTACTTTTTCGGGCGGGGCGAACTATCGCAGGTGGTGGATCAGACCAACCCGCTGTCGCAATTGACGCACGAGCGTCGGCTGTCGGCGTTGGGCCCGGGTGGTTTGAACCGCAAGCGTGCGGGGTTTGAGGTGCGCGACGTTCATATTTCGCACTATGGGCGGATTTGTCCGGTTGAGACGCCGGAAGGTACGAACATCGGGCTTATCGCGTCGCTGAGCATTTACAGCAAGGTGGACGGGTATGGATTTTTGGTCACTCCGTATCGCAAGGTGCGACGAGGCAAGGTAGCGGATGGTGAGGTAGTGTCGCTTCGAGCGGACGAAGAGATGCTGTCGGTGCTGACCCCGCCGGATGCGGTAGACCCCAAGACGGGTCGGCTGGCATCGGATCCGGTGTTGGCGCGGGTGCGAGGGGACATGCTGCAAGTGCCGGCCAAGGACGTTCAGTATGTTGACATTTCGCCGAAGCAGACGGTGGGGGTTTCGGCGGCGCTGATTCCGTTCCTGGAGCACGACGATGCGAACCGGGCGTTGATGGGTTCGAACATGCAACGGCAGGCTGTTCCGCTGCTCAAGTGCGAGCCGCCGCTGGTGGGCACGGGCCTGGAACGCGCCGTGATCGAGAACAGCGGGATGGTGGTTCACGCCAGGCGGTCGGGCACGGTGACCTTCGTGGACGCCGAGCGCATCATCATTGATGGGACGGACGAACACGTGCTGCGTAAGTTTCATGGGCTTAACGAGCGGACCTGCCTGAACCAGAGGCCCATTGTGACGATGGGCCAACGCGTGAAGGAGGGGCAGGTCATTGCGGACGGTCCGGCATGCGCTGACGGCGAGCTGTCGTTGGGGCGAAACGTGCTGGTGGGGTTTCTGACTTACGACGGTTATAACTTTGAGGACGCGATCCTGATCAGCGAACGACTGGTCAAGGATGACGTGTTTACCAGCATCCACATCAATGAATATGAGGTGGAGATCCGCGAGACGAAGCTGGGGCGTGAGGAGTTCACCCGCGACATTCCGAACGTATCAGAGAAGGCGCTGCAAGATCTGGATGTCAACGGGGTGGTGCGAGTGGGTACATATGTGATGCGCGGAGACATCCTGGTGGGCAAGGTTAGCCCCAAGAGCAAGGTGGAGTTGACTCCTGAGGAGAAGCTGCTGCACGCCATCTTCGGCCGGGCGGGCGAGGACGTTAAGAACGACTCGCTGGAGATGCCGACGGGCAGCGAGGGGATGGTGATTGACGCCAAGCGTTTCAGTCGGCGAATGCACATGACCGACGAGCAGAAGCGTGAACACGCCGAGGTGATGGCGAAATACCGGGTGAGCTGCAACACGAAGATAATGGGCATCTTCAAGCAGATGTGCGTGGAGATCGAGGAGGTGACCGAGCAGGTTATGGTGGACCCGTCGTCGCGGCAGATGGTGGGCAAGAGCGATAACGTCGAAGTGATCATGGAGCAGGTGGAGAACTTCGGCGAGCAGGTTGAGGGGGGGCAGGTTCGTTGGATCAAACCTGCCGCCAAGCGTACCGAGGCGGCGAAGGTTGTGGCCCGCTATTGGCCTGCCATTACCGAGATCGGCGAAGAGCGGGAGCGGAAGAGCAGCCACATGAAGCGCGGTGACGAGCTGCCGTCGGGCGTGCTGGAGATGGTGAAGGTGTACGTGGCGACGCGCCGGCAGCTATCGGAGGGGGACAAGATGGCCGGGCGCCACGGCAACAAGGGCGTGATAGCTCGCATCTTGCCGGAGGAGGACATGCCGTTTCTGGCGGACGGCACGCCGCTCGATATTTTGGTTAATCCATTGGGCGTGCCCAGCCGTATGAACGTGGGGCAGATTTTGGAGACGCACCTGGGCTGGGCCGCGAAGGTTCTGGGCTTCAAGGCGGTCACCCCGGTCTTTGACGGAGCTACGGAAGAGGAAATCTTCGGGGGCCTTGACGAAGCCAACGAGCACGTGCGACGGCTGCAAGAAGATCCGAAGAGCGTTGCCGAGGCAGGCCGGAACGGTGCGTTGCTGGTGGAGATGCCTAAGGACGGGAAGATCAGGGTTTACGACGGGCGTACGGGCGAGCCGTTCGATCAGCGGGTGACGGTGGGCTTCTTCTACATGATGAAACTGCACCACCTGGTGGACGACAAGATCCACGCCCGGGCGACGGGGCCTTATTCGTTGATCACTCAGCAGCCGCTGGGCGGCAAGGCGAGGACGGGCGGTCAGCGTTTCGGCGAAATGGAGGTGTGGGGTCTGGAGGCTTACGGGGCCGCTCATATTCTCCAGGAGCTGCTGACGGTCAAGAGCGACGACGTGGAAGGGCGGACCAAGATATACGAATCGATGGTTAAGGGCACGAATACGTTGGAAGCGGGCACCCCGGTGAGTTTCGACGTGTTGTGTAACGAGATTCGCGGGCTGGGTCTGAACATTCAGCTCGAGAAGAAGAAGGTGGTTTGACTCTGGCGGCGTGGTGGTCACCGGCAGGGCCTGGCCTGAACCGGGCCCGGCCGATCGATCGCCGGTGATAACTGTCAGTGAATCGGCGGAGCTGATAGAAAGGGACGAAAAGTCATGGCCGAGAGCGTTTATGACCGGATCAACGATTACGGGTCGGTTAAGATCTCGCTAGCCTCTCCAAATGACATCCGAAGCTGGTCTTTCGGCGAGGTCAGGAAGCCGGAGACCATCAACTACCGCACCTATCGTCCGGAGAAGGACGGGTTGTTCTGCGAGCGGATCTTCGGACCCGAGCGGGACTGGGAATGCGCGTGCGGCAAGTACAAGGGAACCAAACACAAAGGGATGATCTGCGACCGTTGCGGGGTCAAGGTTACGCACTCTCGCGTTCGTCGGAAGCGTATGGGGCATATCAACCTGGCTGCTCCGATCGTGCATATTTGGTTCTTCAAGTCGATGCCGAGCCGCCTGGGCTCGTTGCTGGACATGAAGACGTCCGATCTGGAGAAGGTTGTTTATTTCCAGGACTATGTGGTGACCGATCCGGGCGAGACGCCCCTGCAGTACAAGCAGTTGCTGAGCGAGGAGGAGTTTCGCTCGGCCCAGGCGAAGTACGGCACCAGCTTTCGCGCGGTGATGGGCGCCGAGTCGGTCAAGGAACTATTGCTGACTATCGATCTGGGGGTCGAGTCGGATGGACTGCGGGACGCACTTAGCAAGACCAACAGCAAGCAGAAGATAAAGGATCTTACCAAGCGGCTGCAACTGGTAGAGGCGGTGCGCAAGAGCGAGAACCGTCCGGAGTGGATGGTGCTGGAGGTGATCCCGGTCATTCCGCCGGACCTGAGGCCGCTGGTGCTGCTGGAGAGCGGCAATTTTGCCACCAGCGATCTGAACGACCTCTACCGGCGGATCATCAATCGAAACAACCGCTTGAAGAAGCTGGTGGACTTGAATGCCCCCGAGGTGATTATCCGCAACGAGAAGCGGATGTTGCAGCAGGCGGTGGATGCGTTGTTCGACAACGGTCGCTGTCGCCGACCGGTGTTGGGTTCGAGCAACCGTCCGCTCAAGAGCCTGACGGACATGATCAAGGGCAAGCAGGGCCGTTTCCGTGAGAACCTGCTGGGCAAGCGGGTGGACTATTCGGCCAGATCGGTGATCGTGGTAGGTCCGGAGTTGAAGCTGCACCAGTGCGGGCTGCCGAAGAAGATCGCGCTGGAACTGTATCAGCCCTTCATCATACGCAAGCTGAAGGAGCGCGGCCTGGCCGACACCATCAAGAGCGCCAAGAGAATGCTGGAGCGGCGCGAGCAGCAGATTTGGGACATTCTGGAAGAGGTTATTTACCAGCATCCTGTTTTGTTGAACCGGGCTCCGACGTTGCACCGCATGGGTATACAGGCGTTTGAGCCGGTGCTGGTGGAAGGCAATGCCATCAAGATCCACCCGCTGGTCTGCAAGGCGTTCAACGCGGACTTCGACGGGGACCAGATGGCTGTTCACCTGCCGCTGTCGATTGAGGCCCAGGCTGAGGCCCACGCACTGATGATGTCCACCAACAACATTTTCGATCCGGCGGACGGCAGCCCCATTATGGCGTCCAGCCAGGATATCTCGCTGGGCATCTATTACTTGACCTGTGTGCATCCGGGCGAGGCCGAGCGTGAAGAGGGCAGGCCGCCGTCGTACTCGAGCATTTCCGAGGCCCTTCTGGCTTACGAGCGTGGCGCAGTGAGGATTCATGCGCGGATGCGGGTCCGGATAGAGCGGTCCGAAGTGGTTAACGATATGAAGAAGGGCGCCGAGCCGGTCGGACCTACGAAGGCGATTATGACCACCGTGGGCCGGTGTCTGTTCAACGAAATTCTGCCGGACGAGATGCCTTTCTATAACTGTCCGCTGAGCGAAAAGGCCACGGCTTCAGTAATTGATGACTGCCATGGGCGGTTGGGTCGAATGCGGGTGGTCGGGCTGCTGGACGACATTAAGGAGATCGGCTTCAAGCACAGCACATTGGCGGGGCTGACCTTTGCTCTGAAGGATCTGCGGATACCGGCGGCCAAGGGCAAAATCATCGACGCCGCCCAGCGTGTGGTGGATCGGGTGCAGCGGAACTACCGGATCGGGGTGATCACGGAGCTTGAGCGGCACAATCAGCTCATCGACGTGTGGGTGCACGCGCGCGAGCGACTGACAGCGGAACTGATGAAGGAATTGGCGACGGATCGTCGCGACGAAGACGGTAACTACGTGCCGGCCGATTCGGAGCAGGGCTCACTGCAACTGAACCCCATCCATCTGATGGTCGACTCGGGCGCACGTGGATCGGTGGACCAGATCCGACAGTTGGCCGGGATGCGAGCGCTGATGGCCAAGCCGTCGGGCGAGATCATCGAGACCCCTATCAAGAGCAATTTCCGTGAGGGTTTGTCGGTCTTGGAGTACTTCAGCTCGACGCACGGCGCCCGCAAGGGTCTGGCCGATACGGCGCTGAAGACTGCTGACAGCGGGTACCTGACGCGCAAGCTGGCCGACGTCGCCCAGAACGTGGTGGTCAACATGATAAACTGCGGTACGATCCACGGGACCAAGAAGGGCGTGGTCTACAAGGGCGAAGAGGTGGCTGTGCCGCTGGCGGAGTCGATTGTCGGGCGAGCGGCGCGGGACACGATTCGCCATCCGGTTACCGACGAGATTATCGTGCGGGAGAACGAGGTAATCTCATCGAAAATCGCCTCGCGTATCGAGAACGAATTGAAGCTGGAAGAGCTGACCGTGCGGAGTCCGCTGACGTGCGAGAGCCCGCTGGGCGTCTGTGCCAAGTGCTACGGGTGGGATATGTCGATCGGTCGGTTGGTGGAAGAGGGCATGGCCGTCGGGATCATCGCCGCCCAGTCGATCGGGCAGCCGGGGACGCAGTTGACCATGCGAACGTTCCACACGGGCGGGGTGGCTTCACACACCGTCGTTCAAAGCGAGCTTCGCAATGCCCAAGGCGGCGCGGTGGTGTATCACGAGCTGAATCCGGTGGAGGTGTCCGATGCCGAGACCGGCAAGCCCAATGTGGTGGTGCTCAAGCGTAACGGCGAGATCGTGATAACCGATGCCAAGGGACGGGAACTGGAGCGTTACAAAGTGCCCTACGGTGCCCATTTGCTGGTTAAGGAAGGCGAGCAGATCGAGCCGCGGACGCAACTGTGCCAGTGGGATCCTCACCTGTCGCCGATCCTGGCTGAGGTGGCGGGTTTCGTGCGATTCCAGGACATCATCGACGGCGAGACGGTCAGACCGGAGCAGGAGCGAGCCGGAGCCAAGTTTGTGGTCATTGAGCACAAGGGCGAAAAGCATCCGCAGATCATCATCGAGGACAAGGAGGGCAAGATTCTGGACTTCCATTATCTGCCCGCCAAGGCCCGCATCGAGGTGCAGGAAGGCGAGCAGGTGGTGCCCGGGCACCTGTTGGCGCGTCAGCCGCGAGAGTTGACCGGCACTCAGGACATCACGGGCGGCCTGCCGCGGGTGACCGAGCTGTTCGAGGCCCGCAAGCCCAAGGAGCAGGCGGTGATGGCCGAGATCTCGGGCAATGTCGAGCTCCGCACCGATCGGCGGCGGGGCAAGATGACCATCATGGTACGCTCCGAGAGCGGCATGGAGAAAGAGCACCACGTGCCTCAGGACAAGCAGCTGCTGGTGCATGCCGGCGACTACGTTGAGGCGGGAGACCCGCTGATCGATGGACCCCTGGTGCCGCATGACATCTTGCGGATTAGAGGCGAAGAAGCATTGCAGAGCTACATGCTTAACGAGATACAGGCGGTCTATCGTTCGCAAAGCGTGACCATCAACGACAAGCACATCGAGATCATAATCACCCAGATGTTGCGGAAGGTGATAGTGGATAATCCCGGCGATGCGATGCTGCTGCCGGGCGAGGTTGTCGGCAGGTTCAAGTTCCGCGAGGAAAACGAGCGACTGGCCGGCAGCATCAAGATTGTCGAGCCGGGGGACACCGACCTGGAAAAGGGGCAGATCGTCAGCAAGCAGGAGCTCAGCGAGATCAACGAGACCACCGAGGAGCAGGACGGCGTGCCGGCCAAGGGGCGGCGGCCCAAGCCGGCTATCGCCAGGACACTGCTGTTGGGCATCACCAAGGCCAGTTTGCAGAGCGAGTCGTTCATCTCAGCCGCTTCCTTCCAGGAGACCACCAAGGTGTTGACCGAAGCGTCGCTGGGCAGCGCGGTGGATCAGTTGGTGTGCCTCAAGGAGAACGTGATCCTGGGCCACCTTATCCCGGCCGGAACGGCCTTTAAGCCGCACCTGGAGATAAAGATCTTGCATCAAGGCGAACCGATCGCCGCGCCGGAGGAGGTGGCCGTCGAAGAGCTCGAACTCCAGGCTGCCGAAGCGGTCCAGGAGCAACTGGCGCCGGACGGGGCTCCGGTGAACGGGGTCAACGGGATCTCCGCCATCTCAACCGTCGCAACCGCCGAGAGCGAGCAGACGGCGACTTGAGGGGTGGAAGTGCGAGGGCGATGCTGGTAATATATTAGCTGGATGTCATTAGCGGGAGAAGTCGATGCCGACTATCAACCAATTGGTCAGACGTAGACGAAAGCAAACAGGCAGGAAGAGCAAGGCCCGTGACTTGGAGGGGTCGCCTCAGAAACGCGGCGTATGCCTGCTGGTCAAGACGCAAACGCCGAAGAAGCCCAACTCGGCGCTGCGCAAGGTGGCCCGCGTGCGTCTGACGAACGGCCGCGAGGTCAGCGCCTATATCCCCGGCGTGGACCACAATCTACAGGAGCACTCTGTGGTTTTGGTCCGTGGCGGAAAGGTCAGGGACTTACCGGGCGTGCGATACCATATAGTACGCGGGACCCTTGACTGCGCCGGTGTGGAGGGAGACAAGGAAGGCCGCCCCCGCCGCCAGGGGCGCAGCAAATACGGTGTCAAGCGTGGCAAAAAGTGAGAGCACCCAATTGACGGATAAAAACGATGGCATATAAGAAATGGACCAAGTCTGAACAGCAGCTTAAGCCGGACGCGCGGTATGGCAGCAAGCTGGCCGCCAAGTTCATCAACAACCTGATGTTGCGAGGCAAGAAGAGCGTGGCGACGCGGGTTTTCTATGACGCGCTGGACATCATTGCCTCGAAGATTGCAGACACGCCACCGGTGGAGGTTTTTGAAACCGCCGTCCGCAACGTCAAGCCTAACGTCGAGGTGCGCTCAAAGCGTGTGGGAGGATCGAACTATCAGGTGCCCATGCCCGTTAACGCCAAACGGCAGCAGGCGTTGGCGATTCGGTGGCTACTGGCCGCCGTGCGGCAGAAGAAGGGGCGCCCCATGGCCCAGAAACTTGCACAGGAGCTGATGGACGCCTACACGCGGCAGGGCACGGCGATCACCACTCGGGAAAACATCCACCGCATGGCAGAGGCCAACAAGGCATTCGCACACTTCGCCTGGTAGGGCGGCGCACGACGGACCCATTACTGTTTAGTGGCGGGCCGGCTGGTTAGGCACGAGGCGGCGATATCTGCTTCCGCTTGGTGTGCGTTTTTTTGGCGGCTTGGGGACTTGCCGGCTCGGTGTCAGGTCGGTGTGTGATTACCACTGCCGGGGGCGCCGGCGGTTGTGGCTGGGATGTGGTGGGTAAATGCCCAATGGATGCTGACAAGAATTTTGATGTAGATCAGCGGCTCGATTCGGCGCTTCGCTATACCGAGGAGACGATTTGCTCGGATGACGGAGTTCCGCGTAGACGCTGCCGGCTGTGGCTCGACGGCGTGGAAGACGACGTCAGCCAGGCCACATTGCTGTCGTTCAATATCCGCTTCGGTGACGTTGACGTGCCCGCGGAAGGCTACGCCGGGGTGCAGACCCGCCCGGAGCACCGGCGTAAGGGCTACATTCGGAAGGTGATGGCCGAGTCGCTGCGCCGGGCCCGGCAGCGGGTGGACGTGACGTTTTTGTTCGGCATCGATGGCTTGTACGGCAAATTCGGGTTCGTCAGTTGCCTGGCGGGAGGGCATATCGAGGTGCCGGTTCGGCGCTTGGACCAGATGCAGCCGCCGGCTGGGACGACCGTTCGTCCGCTGGAAGCGGCGGATGTGCCGAAAATCGTGGAGTTGTACAACCGCCGGCACGCAGGTCGTCCATGGACCTGGCGTCGCGATGCGGCCTCCTGGAACCGGCTGGATAAGGGAGACGTCTGGCGTCCGGCAGGCGAGGTGGTGGTGCTGGAGCACGCCGGTCAAGTTGTGGGCTACGCGGTCTATCGAGGTAGCGGCTACGGCGAGGCACCGCGAGCGGAAGTGGCGGAGCTAACCGGGCTGGACGCCGGGGCTTGTGAGGTGCTGTTGGCTGATGCGGCGCGGCGCTGCTGGGAGCATCGGTTGAGCAGCTTCCGCCTGCATGAGCCAGCCGACAGCCTGGCGGGGAGGGTTGCTCGGCGCCTGGGCTGCGAGGTGAGGTCTACCTTCAGGCCGGACGGCGGCGGAATGGCAGCCATACTGAACCGCCCTTCGCTGATAGAACGGCTGCGGCCCGAGCTGGAACGGCGGGCGGATGCACATGGGGTGGGCTCATCGGACCAGGCGTTAGAGCTGCTTGCCGGTGGGCGGCTGTGCCCGGACCAGGGCATGCTGCTGCGGTTGCTGATGGGGTTCTGGTCGTGGGCCGACGCAGCCGCAGGCGGGTACTGTCCGCCGCGGGAACATGAAGGGGTCTTCCGCAGTTGGTTCTGTGGCGGGGGCACCATGGTCTTGCCGCAACCGTTCGCACACCGGCTGGACCAATACTAGCCAAAGACAGTTAGGCGTTTGCGGCCTGTGGGACAAGGGGTAGGCGCGTCAGGGTGAGGTTGACCAGCTCTGCCAGGTTAGCAGCTTGCCGCCACGGTCGAAGTGGACTTCCAGCAGCGGCGCCGTCTGGTCGACCGGCTGGACGCGGATCTGTAGGCGATCATTGCGAAATGTCAGGTCGAAACTGAGTCGGCGCGGGTCGCGCAACTGCGGCCAGCGGCGGCCGTTAGCGGAAAGCAAGTCGCCTAACAACGCCGCCGCTTGAGGGGCGCCGGAGTGGACGTCGCCGAGCGGCGATGGGCTAAGTGCTTGTACGAGCTGCACTAACAGCGAATCGCTGCGGGTGTTCATCGGTCGCTCGGTGACGCCCCGGCGCCAGTAGCGGTGGTTGGTTGCTTTGGTGTAGGCCTGGTTCATACACCTGTTTCCTTTGGAGGAGGCTTGCTTTCCACGGCTCTATACGCTGGGGGTTGGGGGCGGGTTCGCAGGTTCGCCAGGAATGGCGGCAAGCGGTAGCGGACGACCGTCCTAGGACGCTAGGATGGCGTAGTAGCCGGGGCGACGGGGCGGGGCGACCACGGGACGACGGAGTTGCCTGGAGCATTGTGGTTGCCCGGTACGGCAAGGATCTGGTGCGAGCGACGACCGCGGGGTGTCAGTCATCTTGTTTGGCGCAGATCGGGACACGGGCTGAAGATGTCGTGGCCATGAATGAGGGTGACTCGCAATATATTGTGTGAGGCGTTGCGGCAGAGGCGTTTAGAACTCGGCGCACACCGTGGATCCCGGTTCGGAGACGTCACGGAAGAATAGGAAGGACCACTTGCCCTGACCGTTGATCAACAGTTTCTGGGGATCGGCGTCGTCTTTCTTGAAAAGCGCTCCTGCACCCTGGCTGTGGTATCCGGGATCGGAACCATTGATGTCGGTCGTGCCATCCGGGTCTTCGTGAGGCGCGTTGGCGTCAACCAGGCGTACGTCGTCGTGGCCGCTGCTCCAGGTTCCCTCGCGCACATACCAGAGGGCCAAACCGGATTCGGGCAGGCCGGCGTCAAAGACGCCGTCGGCTGGGTGGTAGAGGAGACACCCGTTACAATCGGAGCTCGGCCGATAACGGTTCTCAACCATCCAATACTCGTCCGTCGCCAAAGGCGGGGCGCTGGGTGTCAGCAGCACCAGCGCGGCCGGGACGCTCTCGGAGGCCCGAAAGGAAAGGTACTGAATGAGGTGGCCAGCCACGATCTTGGGCTGGATCCAGACGATCTTCATCGTGTCGTGAATGTTCATGTGATGCCACCTGAGACTATCGCTCATAATGGCGTATCGACCGGTCGTGCCGCTGCCACACCCGCCGGCGTAGCCGTCCGGCAGGTTGAAGAAGGCGTGGCAGAGCTCGTGGCAGATCGTCGAATGGATGCGGATGGCGTTGTCGTCGAAGTTCGGATCGTCTGCCTTCTTGGTGCCGATGTAGACGACTGACGGCTTGAACTTGAAAATACCCGACGGTGTGTCGGCCTGAATGCTGGCGAGGGGCACGGCAGAGCCGGTGGTCCAGTCAGCAAAACCCCGCTTGGCGGCGGAGTATCCGTTGGAGACCAGGAACACGATCTGGGCCTCGGCCGGAGTGATCACGTCGTCGTTGTTGGTATCGAGGGCGGGCCAGTTGATATCGGCCAGACGAAGTACGTCGCGAGGCAGGTCGTCGTCTCCTTCGAAGCCTACGTAAGATGTAAGATTGCTGCTGAGGGTGACGCAATCGGCGATGCCGCCGTTGGTGACGTGAAAGTCGCCCCAGGAGTTCTCCAGAAAGTACTGCGCCACGCTGACGCCCGACAGTTCGCCGGTTGCAAAGAAAGTCAAAAAGATGTAGCCGGAAGTTATGGCCGGATTGTGCGGGAAGTCGGGTGTCTCGAACGGGATGACGACTATCTTGCCCGAGGGAAAACTGGGATTCGTGTTTTCAGGATTGTTGGGATGGTACTTGCTGATAATCGGTCCCGGGCTGTAAAGAATGGCGTTTTTGGTCTGTTGGGGAATCGTGCCGTCGTCGATGGTCCAGACGTCAATCTCGCCGCAGTTCTGGTTAGGCGGGCAGCCGCCGCCGAGACACATGCACGCCACAGCCAGGACGCCGGCCGCTCTGGCACAGTCACCCGCGAAGCGTTTGAAGAGTGTGGTTCGACCCATGGTTATTCTCCTTCGGCCTGAAATGGGCTCTGGTCATGAGACCCCCGGGGTGTTGGCGGGTCGGCCCGCCCGGATGAGGCCACAGACGCCGGGAGGTTCAGCCGCCGCCAGCCCCACGGTAGCCGCGTCTACGATCTGGAGTTCACGAGCGGGACTCAGCCGGCCTTCTGAATCTCATTGTACGCGTTGCTCAAGATGGATGACACTCTGCTACGCCGAAATCGTGGCCGGTCAGTTGCTTAAGTCTGCCCTGGACGGCATTTGGGGGCGAATAATGCGTCGTCTCATTGTTCTGTAGGCGTTCGCGCCAGCAAGCGGCCGCTCTATTTGGGAGGTCCGGTCCTGAGGCGCTCGAGGGCCGGTAGGACGTCTTCGGGGCGTAGGACGGGGGGGAGTTGGCCGAGCATAGTCATGACGAAGGTGGTGGAGTTTATGCGGTTGAGCGAGCCGTGGGTGCTGTCGGTTCCGCCGATGGCGAAGTTGAACAGCTTGGAGCCGTGGGCGTAGCCGTCGCGGAGCGATACGAGCACGTCCGGGGGGTTCTTGACCAGGCCGTGGAAGGGCAGCCATAGGCGATGAAGGGGATCGGGATATTGGTGCCTGGCGGTGGCTCGTAATAGCCGGCGGTCGTCGATCAGATGGTCGTCGTTGACGTATCCGTCGGCGGCGAGTTGCTTGAGGACCGGCGCCAGGTGCAGCGGGTCGCCGGCGGTGGTGTCGTAGCGATAGGCAGACCCGACTTTGCGGATACGGGCTTGGGCGGTTGCGTTGCGGACGACGACGTCAGGGCCTTGGACGTAGGCAACTAAATCGACGGCTGGATGGTGGAGGACGGCTTGGGCGACGCCGGCGGGGTCGTTGGTGTGGAGGGCGGCGTAAGTGACCAGCCCGTACT
>SDBT01009464.1_pt1 | contig 15798 bp, 14 predicted proteins | sample 2277101 | NCBI WGS metagenome assembly SDBT01 (sample SAMN10404973, study PRJNA504765) | marine sediment metagenome | isolation source: marine sediment core GS10_PC15, 103 cmbsf | place: Arctic Ocean: Southern Knipovich Ridge | collected 2010 | reverse complement strand
AGACTTTCTGTTTTTATCTTTGTTTTTTGGATAAAAACTGTCTTATTCCCAAACAATAATTTGTAATTTTCTTGGACAAGACTCTCAAGCACTTCTTCTTTTTTGAATTTACTTTTATTAAACCTTTTACCATTCAAATACACTACTGTTTCCATAGATTTAATCCTCTCTTATAAAGTTGCGCACTGAGCCTTTCTTTTTATCTCTTGACAGGTGCCCTTTAATGATCGACCCCCGAGCCCTAAAACTTGTTCGGCGGGCAGGTCACTGGCAAGAGCTAAGGAACTTTCTCGGCACACTCCAGGTCTGACCCCTCATTCTCTTGACCCCTCATTCTCTTTTAATGGCTTCAAGACTGGCCCAAGTACTCTACCCATTTCGTTCTTTCGGTGTATTACCACTAGCCCCTTCTTCGCTCGCGTTGCACACACATAATAAAGCCGACGAGACTCTTCCAATGGTGGCTGCGTGCTTTCACCTCTAGGATCAACAATCATTATAACATAGTCAAACTCCCTGCCTTTAGCCTTGTGGTAAGTAAGAATTTGGGTTCTCCCCTTATCCGCACTATACCCTTCAAGGCCTTTTGGTTGTCTTTGTTTTCTCATCTCGTCGAACAATAATAGTTGCTCTCCTCCGGTAACCACCTTATCAACGCTATGGTACCCATGAATAGCAATACGATTGCATGAGCTTCTGAACTCCCCATATTGCGACAGTGCTTCTATAAAACTTGGCAAGACTGCATTTAAGACAGATGCCTCCTTTAATGTCTCCAGCACCATGTGCAAAGCATCATCACCATCTCTAAAGGCCTGCTCGATAATTTTATCTACGGTATGAACTTTACTAATTGACATCTTTTTTCTAGTGTTCCATGCCAAATCCATAACTACCAACGCAATGGCGGCTTTCTTCCGCTCGTGAACTCCTTCTGATAGAACAAAATCTCTAAGAGCTACCAATGCTAAAAGGACAGCATCATGTGCAGCTACATCCTTCGCGATCCGCCCATACACAGGAAAGGCTGGTTTAGCCAACGTAGGAGGATTTCTCAAATCGACTGCTACTTGCTCTGCTATAGCATTTGATGGGGCCAGAAAAGCAATGCTTTCATCCTTACCTAATTGCTTATGGATTCCCTTCCAAATTAAAGCTAATGCGCTTCGGCACTCACTTTTATAATTTATCGGACATAAAATAATATCCCCGGTATTCTCCTTTTTAAAAGGGGTACCCCTTAACAGGGCCTCGGCAAAAGAAATGATTTCAGAGCGAGTACATCTAAAATTCCTATTTGAGAATTCTGCCACTTCAACTCCCTTCCATTCACAGAACATGTTGATTCTCTCAGTAGTAGCTTTATGAAGGCTAGAATAAATTATCTGGTTAGGATCAGCAAAGGCCACAACCTGAGAATCTTGCCCAATTAGCTTTAACAGTTGCCATTGTTCGGCACTCGTATCCTGAAATTCATCGACAATTATAAGGGGATATTCGCGTGAAATAATCTCTCGGAGTGTTGGAGAAGTTTCCATCAGCCTACAGGCAAATGGAATCATTGCCGAGAAGCTAATCCATCCCCCTCCTTTTGCCAACCAATTAATTTTTTCTTGGTACTCTTCACCGGTTATTTCCCATTCTTTTTCGAAAAAAATAAGCTTTTCCTCTAGATTATCCATAACTTGTATTTGGGAAGGAAGCCCTACAAAACGACCATAAAACCGGAGAATTTCCATTGCTATTGCATGATAGGTCAGGAAGCGAAGTCTTTTCCTTACAAGATTACCTAAGTGTATATTGGAGGAATCGAGGAGTCTATAAATTGCGGCGTTGGAGAAGGAAAGAAATAAAACTCGTCTGTTCATTTGTGCGTTAATACTAGAAAGCATATGCCGAGCCTTCTCAATGGCAGTGCGGGTTTTTCCAGTACCTGGACCAGCAACGACCAAAGCAGAGTCCTGCGTTTCCAGTAAAGCTTTCTGTTTTGTTGTGGGTTGATAATTTTCCATCAGAAATCCTTTATCGCGCAAGGGAACACATTCTAACCCTTAATTCTCCTGTCATATATAGGGACAACAAATCGATAAGATCCTTGAGTACAGTCGGCAAGGTTGTTTCATCAAGAAGTGACAAAACCCATTCATGCAAGGAAGCAGATCCTTTGTTCGCCCTAAGCATTTCGAAGGCACTTGCCCTAACATTTGCTTCATCCATTACGGCAACCTTAGCTTCATCAACAAGATCTGTTTTCGAATAAGGGGCAGAACTAAGCATTTGTCGAAGGATTTCCTCGGGCAGTCTGTCAGAAAGGAGTTCCTCAAGCCCGGCTTCTTTGAGAAATAAACAGGGATAATCCGCATTGCATACGTCTGCCCAGATAGGGTCGTCAGCAGCAAGTTTGTCGAATACTCCCACGACACAAAGTCCAGCTTCGTGGAAAAAGTTTCCCAACCTCAGGATGTCCCCGTTGGTATCGGCGCTCACTACCGTAACTCCAATGAGTTCTAAAGCTTCTTGTCTCCGTCCGTTCCATTCCTTTCTGTTCAAGAGTTTGCTGACCCCAAGTAGCCACCACTTATCAGAATCGCCTTCGACTAAAACCACACCACGTCCTAGAAGAGCTTCGCAACACGCCTGCTTGAGACGTTTCGAATACAGATTAACTGCATTAACGTTGTCAGTTAAGATTGGGGACCACCGAATATCTCCAGATATATTCCGATAAATCCGGCCGACACCTTCAACAGGTACTCTTTCAAGTACATAAGGAGAATGAGTTGTGATGAAAGTCTGATTTGCCAATGAAAGACATTCATCAATTACTCGCCTTTGGGCATGAGGGATCAAGAATGTTTCTGGCTCCTCAAGCGCAAGAATACCTCGACCACGTCTTCTCATAATTAATGTTAGGATAGCAAGAATCGACAGGCTACGAGTGCCAGCACCGGACTTCTGGATAGGCAGCTCAATTGAATCTCGGATGTACATTTGAGCTTCCGACTTTATCCTGTTACGAGTGCCGTCAGTCACCTGGAAGCTTAAAGCGCTTGGACGTGTTTCTGATAAGAACAAGAACTGTTCCAGTTCAGTCTTGTATGACTTCAGTAGCGATATAAAATCGTCTTCATGTATCATCGGATGCAATGCATTTCTCAAGTCAGCCATTGCTTGTTCAAAGTGTTTTGGCTTTACTTCTTGGCTGTATAAGAGGCGGCTGAATAGTTGGGCCGGGTTCAGGGTAATAGGCCTTGTTAATGCTCGGAAATCTCGATATATCAAAAACCCAATGTGTCGCTTGTGTGTTTTCGTGAATGTAATACAATCATCGCGGTGCATGTCTTCTGACGGCAAGAAAAACGTCTTGCAATCGAAATCATCTTCCTCAGTGTTATACCAGCCCTCAAAAACTACTCGAATCGCAATATCGTTACCTTCGAATGGATCGACACCTTCTTCAGAAGATTCAACTACTATATTTTGATCTTGATTCCATGGTACTATATTTTTTCGGAAAATGTCCTCGTCTTCGGGTGCAAGCTCGGTAAGGACAATCTCAATCCTAATGATAGGATACTCGTGAGGTGCTATGCTTGTTTCTGCACATTCCTGTTCATTAATCTCTTGGTATACGTTTGTCTGGCTATATTCGGTATCCAGAAAACCGTTCTCTAGAGATTCATGGCTTGCATCGTCTTCATTATCAGTCGCAGGAATGTAGGCACGATTAAAGAAATCATTTTCATCAATCACACCTGATCGCATAATAAATTCTGGATTCAAAACTAGGTTAAGAGCTTCCAGAATCGTTGTCTTACCAGCATTATTCGGCCCGAGAAAAACATTATGTGTTAATGGGAAAATCTCAGCTTCGCGAATGCAGCGAAAATTCTTGATTCGAATTCGCACGATTCTCATGGCAGCACCCCGTGAACCATTGCAGATTTCTCATAAAGTAGTGTCATTGGTTCAAATCCTGAAAAGAGAAATTCCGGGGACATAATACTCATTTATTGGATTTTGGTTCTAAAACAACTTAAGAAAAATTACCCTGACTTCTTTTCTCCCAATTCATTTCCTATTTGTATCGTACCAATGCCATATTATGGCTGCTATAGCTGGGGTGACATATATATTGGGGACTTCTGGCCATTTTCTTTTATTGAAATAGGAAGAAGTTATTTTTTCGGCAGGTGATGCTTCCATAAACCTCTCAAAAATTTTTCTCACTTTCTCTTTGTTCAACTTTTTCGGTTTTATGTCCTTCCCATCATGCCAAGGTTTCTTCCACAGCATCACTTCTTGCTGAGCATTATATTTAGCTATAAAACACTTTCTCCTTAAAGCTTTACCTTCGCGTTTTAATTTTACTTCTCCCAATGTTTCAAATTCTCGCCAGTCTTTAATTTCCTGCTCTGCCCATGAAATGAAACCTTCAAAAGTCATATTACTTCCTTCCGTACATTATCAATAAAAACTGTGCCTTAATCATTCACTAGAAAAAAGGGGGTTTTGGTTCTAAAACAACTTAGGAGAAAAATGACTCTGACCCCTTTTCTTCCTTGACATGTGCCCTTTAATGGGTGACCCCATGATTATCTAGCGTCCAACTTCGCGCCTCATCCTTTATAATCAGAAAGTCTAACCCAATCACCATTTAAGTCCTTTATGTACCAAAATTTCCATCCATTAACAGCTTTCCTGTCTACAATTGCTTTTGCTGCCGCTGTTGGAGTAGAGTAACCTTTGCCTCCCATTCTAATGCTACCAGCGGGGGTTAGTACAGCTTTATATTCTTTACCTTTATATGTACGGTAAAGCCTAGTGCGTTTCGAAACAAGTTGTCTCAAATCCTTCTCTTTTATAGTGTATCGCCTTTTTCTTTTCTTATGCTCTGGCTTCTTGCTACCAAGCAACTCATCTAACTTTCTTTTTTGTTCCTCCTTAATCATATTCCTAAGCTTTTTAATCATAGTTTTGCTTTTCCCTTTCGGGAGCATTCGATTACCTTTCGGGTTGGCTATGTTTATCAGCAAAGACTCAATCTCGTGAATGTAGTCGGCCTTTCTAACAAGATATAGACTGAAATGCGTCCAACTAGCCAAATGTCGGTCTCGAAGATGGTGTCGTACTCTCTTTCGGAGATCCGCTGATTTACCAACATAATAAAGCTCCGTTTCATCGTAAAGCGCGTATATACCGTGCGAGCTGCCAATAAGCTCAGTGATAATACCGTAATATTCCTTGAATATCGCTTTAGAAATATTTTCTAATCTGTGCACTACTAGTTTTGGCGATTTTCTTTTTCTTTTTTCCTTAACTTTTTTCGACCCGTTCATATCAGTTTTCCTCCTGTTTAAATATTTGGAAAAGTTGTCAATTGAATAAAATCCTTACAAGGCCTGACCCCAGATCTTTATTGTCGCCTCTTACTTGCCGATGCCTTTAGAGTCCCATCTACTAACACCAGCTCTGACAACGGTTTGCCTTTAGACGACGCTTCATTTCTCACCTTGAATAGATACTCATCTTTTTTCCCAATCCTACCTACATCAATGACAACATAGAACGCCCGCATAGTGCGCTCAGAGCGTTTATAAGTTTCGAGTTGCGTTTTATAACCGTGTACGAGTTTTGTATTTGTCGATAACTTTATTTCTACAAGAACTTTTGATTTAAAGTCTTTCGACAGCTTAAAGTCGACTTGACCTGTTCCTGTGTCCACCTCTGGTGAGATATCCACGTTATTTGCGTCACAATAGCAGTATGCGATAGCGAAAAAAAGACGTTGCGCAGTCGCTTCGCGTCGTGGATCTCCATTTTCCTTATATAGCTCCTTATTAAGACCATTATGTTCAATGAGTTGCTGAAATCTCTCTACAATCCTTTTGACTAAATTGTGAAATATATTAAGATCACTCAAGTGCCGGAACTCTAGTAAATCGAGAGGAAATCTATTCGCAAATTGGCTCCCGATAGGAGACCATTTAATAAGTCCATCTGGATCCGTATCAACGTTGTAAGCTCTCGGCGGAACACCATGAATTGCATCAAGTAATGTTTGGAAAGCTTCCTTGTTCGCTAGGGCCTCTGCTCGAAGTTTCTCTTTGTCGCGTTTTGTCTTTGCAGCCCAAATATGACCGATATGTTCATTTATACGATTCCGAAGCACTTCATTCTTCCAAGCCGCGTCCTTGACATCATCCCAATCCTTGGCAATTGGTAAGCTCCTTAATACGTCTGTTGGGACTAGGATAATCGGCGTTCGTCGCTCCTGAAGTGGATTTATAAGAAAGCGTCCGGTCTTTTCAGCAATCATGAATTCCTCACCATCAATTCCCAATTTTCCTAGAATTCGTTTGTTAAAATCGAGCAAAGCACCGCTCACAACGTTCGTTACCATATCGCTAATTCGGTCTGGACCAATATCAGCCTCAAATAATGCCATTGCAGAAAATAGGTCTGGATCATTTATTCCAAGATCTACAATCTCTTTTCCAACGTGAACAAGGCGGCCAGTTAACTCTGGGCCGAAGCCACTGCCACGGATTGAATTAGTTCCGTATCCAAGGCATGTACCACAAATCTCATGAAATTCAAGAAGCTTTCTTGCCGTTCGCCAAGCAACATCTTCTGGCTTCCGCGTTCTAGCTAAAAACTTGATTACTTTTTCAAAATGACGCCGGTATTGCTTTACCGCTGAACTATGTAATTCCGGATGGGAGCTATACTGGAATAAAAGGGGATCTATAAATAACTTTGTGTCGATAGCTAGCGTTGGATCTAAGACACCCAGTTTATATAGTTTGAGTTGGTCAATACGGAAATAGCGAGACAGGGTGGTTGGATTTTTAACTTTTGCCATACTTTTTTCACTTTCTTAATACATATGCGGCAATTTATTTGATCTTGGTTCTAAAACAACTTAGGAGAAAAATGACTCTGACCCGTGACTCCCTTCTAATGAATAATTGAGATGTGACCCTCTTTATTTCTTTTTTATTTTTTTCTTTTACTTTTGTGAAAAGTAGGAGGATCCCATTCAACTTCATAGTCTTCGTCATCCTCAAAACCGGTTTCTTCCCATCCCTGAATACCCTCTTCATCCCAAAGTAAGGTTAGAATTTGATCATACGAGTTCTTAGGCAGAGTCCATTCTAAAATTTCGGTGTACGGCCCGACACCACGTCCCGAAATCCAATTATCGGCCTTAACTACTTCAAACTGATCAGGTGGCGTTTTACCTATGGAAGCGCTGTAAGCATGGGTATATGCAGGAATAGTTCTTGCCTCCATCTGAACATGAGGAGCAAATTCTTTTGATTTGTAAAACCAATAAATCCCGCCTCCTTTACTGACTATGAGAACGCAGGAATGTTCAGTAAGATCAACGAATCGCCGGGCATTTGCAATAAGCGATGTCTGACTCGTACTTGCTAATTCTTTGATGCTATCCCATCCGGGTTTGCGCTCATCGACCATCTTTTGGTAGAGGAGCTTAGGCATCAGCAGCTCCGCGGCAAATATATTTGCGCTCAGTTCCATAGTAGGGATTTGATCATGGTAGGATTCGATCATTCCCCTAGAACAAATGAATTCAGTTTGTTTATCGAGATCTAAGCACAGATGGCCCAATTCGTGAGCACATGTAAAGTTTTTACGGCCCGAAGCTCTGATAGCCGAATTCACGGCGATATAAGTCCATCTCAGATGCGGGTCTACCGCAAGCATACCATCAAATCCTTTGAAAGTATCTTCCTTATAAAAAATTCCAACTTGCTGGCAAATATCCTTGGGGATGATCGGCAATGTATTAATCCCCAGTTCTTCCAAAAGCTTTTTGGCTTCTAATTGCGGGTTCATTTTTTCTTGCCCTTTTTGAGTGGAGATTGTAAAAATTTAATATTTTTAAGAATGATTTGCTGGTCGTCAGAATCCAATGACTGGAAACCTCGATAAAAGGTTTGGATGTCCTCTTGTTGAAGCAAATCCTGGAGCTCTGATGTATCTGTTTTACCGGTTAGGTAATCAAGGGAAACTTCTAGCACATTGGCAATTCTGTGGAGCACAGGAATGGAGGGAGTCCTATCACCATTTTCAATTTGCGATATGGCTGCCGGTGTGATTCCCGCCTTCTCGGCAAGTCGCGCTTGGTTCATCCCCTTCTGTGTCCTGATCTCTGAAATTCTTTTCCGCAAAATCTCATTATTGAATTTTTTCAGCATATTGCCCTCCTCTTTGTTTATATTTAGAGAATAGCATAAAATTCACAGATCGGCAAGAAAATATTAACAAAAATACTTGACAAAGCGATTTTTAATGATTATCATATTGTTAAGAATATATTAACATATAAAAGGAGGTTAGAAGATGGAAGAAAGAAAAGTTGAAGGACTTGAGGAATCCGAGGCTAGTTATGAGTTTGAGGGAATTGGCGAGACTCATCCGAACCCCAGAAAAGGTCGACAACCTGAGCCTCCAGGGAGACCTGAAGGGCTTGAAAGACCTAGAAGACCTGAACCGCCAGGTAAGCCTGAGAAGCCAGAAAAGCCTGAGAAGCCAGAGAAACCAGAGAAGCCACACCCAACTCCCAGACACTATGGGGGGGTATGATGGAAATCCTCTTTCCATATTGGCGTCAACAAGACGCCAAGGCGATGAGAGAAAGATACCCTCAATTTCAAGCTAAAGCAACTTTGATAAATGTTCAACTTGCAGGGTATTGGGAGAGGGACAGTACCCTGGTAATCCAACAAATTGGTTTTAGAGAAGCTTTGAAGAATGCTCGACTTGTGCGGTATTGGGAAGGAGTATTGCAACCAGTAAGTTCTTTGGAGAAAAGATTTAAATTACAAATTTATTATGACCCAATTAATCATAAAGCCGTCCCTAAAGTCTTGGTAGTAGAACCAGAAATTTCACATAGAACCTTTCCAAACCATCCACATCTTTATTTAGATGGAAGTGTCTGTAGTTTCTTCCCTCCGGATGAGACCTGGCTTGCAGATAGAGATACTGTTGCTGACCTTATTGACCTTACGATTATCTGGCTTAAATCGCATATAGGATGGGTTGAGAATGGATTCAAAAAATGGCCTTGGGAAGAAGCTCCTCATGACCTTAGCGAAGTTAAATATAATGCCCCCTGCCCTTGTGGGAGTGGAATAAAGTTTAAGAAGTGCCATAAAAATATATATAAAATATCTTTAGCTGAAAGGGAAAAGAAAATCCAAAGAGAACCGGAGGATCTTATTATAGAAAATTAAAATAGCATGAAAGGAGGTGATATAAATGGCAAGACGTTGGAAAGGAAATATGAAAGGTGAGAGGTACCTAGGCAACACAAGCTATACAAAAAAGGAGATCCATGACCTTGATAATGAAAATACTTCAGCAAATGGTTGTCAAATTGATGAGATAATTAATGCAGGCCATGATAAACCTTTTAATTCACTTTCAGATGCTCATAGCGAGGTATTTGATAACTGCGATAAATGCTTGGGTGACTCCACCAGGTAAATTGAAGGGGGGCTTAATGCCCCCTTTCTTTTTTTCTACAGTTTAAAAAGGAATGGGGTCGCGTCTTGAATAGTGAATTACCAAATCAAGATGCGGTTTCGAAAATAGACCCACCGCCCGTTTTATCTTTAATTCAATCTGCGGCATCATTTGCTCATTTGTCAATATCAAAGATTTGACAGGTGCCCTTTAATGGGTGACCCTTCTTACCTTCATAGTGTTCTCATGTTTCTAAATCAACGACTCTATTTTCTATTATAATTTTCCCCTTTATACAAAATTCTTTCATCACACAGTCATAAGATACTGGGCAGTACCCACTTGTTTTATCTCTCTTTTTACAGCCATATTTCGATAAATACCAAAGTGGTTTGTCAAGGTCTAAAGCGATCATAGGTCTGTTATTAGCATTTAAGCCTTTTACTCCCCCAAACCATGCTTCTCTTATACATTCAAACAAATCATTTAATCTACATTTAATGTGTCCCTTTACAACTCCTAATGCTAAGGTCGCCCTAGCAATATGAATATCCACCGGGATTGGAACTTTGTCTAAATTCTTTATATGAGAAATGTCTAAATTATCCCTAAGCACTCTCAGCCATAAAGGCCCAATTTTTTCTCCACGAAGATACGGGTAATCAGATATCTGTCGCCCATTATACAAATGAGTATCATTTTTTAATCGCTCCAAGATCGTAAGCGCATCCCATCTACAATCCTGAAGAAAATTGAACGGATCACCACCCCACTTTTCATAAATACTTAAACCTATGGTTCTCCAGATATCAGCATCTTTTTTAACTTTCCTAGATAATTTATACTTTTGCATATCTTTAACAACTTTTTCTACAGAAGTTTCATTTAAAGATTGAGGATCGAAGAGGTATTTAGTATCTGGATCTCCGAAGGTTTTCCTTGAACTTCCCCACAATGATAGTGCATCCCTTTGATAATCAATAGAGATTGTTAATGTTATAAACATCATATGCTCAAGGGAACCTTTTTCTACGCCTTTAGGAATTGTGTTCTCCGGCATAATATCTTTTCGTCCATGAATACCTATAGTAACAAAAGAATTGTAGAGAAGTTCAGAAATCTTCTTTAAATTCCAACCATTTATTTGCTGATGTGGGTGATGTGAGGGTCTAATGTGGGAGGCTAATGTTTCATTTTGGCAGGAGTTATTCATTATTTATATCATCAATATCTCTAAATAGAGGTAATGAGAAATTCACAATTCAAGCTCCGACCCCCGACCCGCTTGATAAAAAGTCAAAATATTAATAATGTTCCCTATTTCCTAATTATTATATACTTTCGATTCCTTCAATTTTTGGAATTTGAGCAAAAATATTTCCCTTATGATAATCCCAAATATTTTTTTCTCCTCCTCTATAATCATAAACGCCATCTAATACGCAAGATGCATGATAATGCATATTTTTCTTATCATCTCCATCGTGCTGGGTACCATAAAAGCATTCTCCTTTATATTTACCATAATAATTAGAAAATGGGCATTTCTTTTTTTCAAATGTTTCACATATATTTTCACATTTAAATTGACCGTCTTCGTCCAGTTCTCCCCACAATGTTCCATCAGCATATTTTTTAATAATGGAATCACAATATAATATATTTTCCCCGCATTTAGGGCATCTATTGTGCATATGGTTTGCTAAATCTATTGCAAAAGTTGGGATAGATGTCCTCAATGAAAATTCTCTGCTTTGTTCTTCCTTTGTATAACCCACCTCTATCCCAAATATTTCTCTATTTCTTTTTAAAAACAAAAAATCGGGAGGGGCGATTGTTTTACCGCCACCAAACAGTCTTTGAATCAATAAAAGCGGGATTACAAGACCCTTATTCAATCTTATTAACTCCAAAAAAATAACAAGCTCTTTCGGACAACCCAAAGTTTTTGGCAAAAGAGAATCTATAAAAGAATCGTACTTTTTCCATCCATCTTGCCAAATAACAATATCGGATTCCTTTAATTCACTTGCTAATTCCTCATCCCCTTCTTTTTCATATAAAATAGTTGGAGGAATTTCTTGTTCAAGTTTTTGAATATAAGCTTTTCTAATTATAGGATTAACGGTTATAGTATCAAACAATAGAAGTTGATTTACGCAATAAAGCACCAACTTCGAAAATATTTTGAAATTCTCATCTGACTTAGCTGCATAATAATAAGCCCTTCCTGTAAACACATATTCTATAACATCCCCTAGAATCATTTGCCGATTGAGTCCACCACGAATTTTGCCGCCCGCATATAATTCCTTTGATATTATTTCAAGATTATCGCCCATGTTTTGTTCCATTTGTTCCTCAATTTGTTTGTATAAAAAAGATTCTGTCCGAAAGACTTCATCAAGACACTTAAGATGTTTAACGGACAACACCAATTTATTTAATAATTTTTCCATTTATATTTCTCCTTAAGATAAGAAAATAGGGACAGCGGGGCTGTTGAAAAACCCTTCTTCAAAGAAATTTTTTCTATAAACCTCCTCTCCCCATCGGGGAGAGGAATGAGGTGAGGGGGATTTCATTGGAGATTCTTGGTTGCAATTATTCACTCCCACCCTGGCCCTACCCATCAATGGGGAGAAAAAATGCTTTTTCAACAGCCCCACAGCGCCCGTTTTTTCTGGGTTGTCCCCTAAATTCCAATGATTTCATGTTTAGAAATCCATTTTTGTTTTGGCAACTTCACGTATCTTTTCAGCTATTTTTTCCTTATACATTTTTCCAACAGAATCAAACAATTCTAAGATTCCTCTGAAAGTATTTTTACCACCCAAATAATCCCAATATTCTTCGCCAATTAGTAACTCCTCTCCAGGTTTCAACATACCTTGCAAAGTAAATCGTTCGTATTTTTGGGGATAGTAAGGGTTGTAAGGAAAAGCTACAAATACCTTAATTTTCTTCCGCCTTCTTGCTATCCACTCCAGTAATTTTTCTTTTGACTTTGCGAAAACATCAATGTTTGGTTTTACAGTTTTGATTTCAATATATTGTTCAATGTCGTCACGCAACATATAAAAGTCCGCTATTCTACCTTCTTTTTGAACTCTACCGTTTTTTGGATTGGCTTTCAGAACTTCTTTCATTTCTTTGTCAATATTACATTTTCTGTTTTTATTCCGTAATTCACGCAAAATATTGCTAATAACAGATTTTTGATCTCTTGAAATAACCCCGCCAATATCGTATTTAGTGAAACATTCTTCTGAATGTTCTTCAGCAATAATTTTGGACACATCTTCGTAAATAGACATACCAAGTGTTGTTGCTAATGAATGAATAAAAGAATATGCAGCCACCTTTTCTTTGTCTTGCATTAGTTTAACTAAAAATGGCATTGATGTTGATTCACGGGCATACCGCTTAATTTTTGAATCAATTTTTTCTACTAAAAGACCTTTAATTTTTTCTTTTTGTCCTTTTTTTAAACTCATTTTAATTACCTTTTCTTCTTCATATAGAAAATAGTTTCTTGATAAGGATCATTCCCCTGTTCAGTACGTTTAGTTACTGCGCGGTGAAATTCTTCAACGATTTCCATTTCGCTTCTTTCTGCAATCACTGGATAAAGTTTAAATCTATCATTTGCAACTATGAAAATATTCGCATCATTTTTCAAGTATCTGTTTACATTTCGAAATACGGCTGCAATACCTTCTATGTAATCTTCCCGTGCTGTTTTTGATTTCCCTATCTTTTTAGGACCAATTTCCTTATCGTCATTTCGTTCTATACCAAATAGTTCATAAGCGTATTTATGTTGGTCATGGTAATCGATTTGTCCAACATACGGAGGGGAAGTAAAAATGCCATCAATCTTTTTACCTTTGATGGGTGTTTTTTTTAGTTCTTTGTCCAAATCAACTTTTCGTGAATCACCTTGAATTATTTTAATAAATTTGTCCGAACGTATTTTATCGAAAGCCATAATTCGTCTTACAGTATCCATACTGTAAGTATGAATCTTTACAAGAAGTTGTTCGATTGGCTTACAATAGCGTCTGTGCTTTCTGCACCAATATTCTTTTCCTGGTTCAATCGGGGTCTTGGGAGTCGCTAAATCATAGTGGGTTATAAGCCTTGACGAGCGTACAGCCCTGCTTAATAAAACAGTTAATAAATCTTGATACTCAAATTCCTTGATTAGTCTGCGATAATATAACATTTCAAGAAGTGTCCGTTCAGCAAACCAGGTTTTTAAATATTCGCTTTTCACTTCGTTTATCAATGATTTCTTCAAGTTTTTCATTTTCTCTTCGGGAAAGAGTTGAATTAGTTCAGGAACTGTTGCTGTCAGTCGATTACTAAAGGCAGTTAGTCTTTTTTCAATAGTTAAGACTTCATTTTTAACTTTTCTAATGTCATATTTTTGGGTTTTTACTTTTGCTATTCGGCAATTGAATTCGGAAATATCAATGCCAATTGTATGGATTTTCTTTTCGTTGCCTTGCACTAGTGTAGTACCGGATCCCATAAATGGGTCTAAGATTATGTCATTTTCCTTAAAGTAGCGGGAAAGGAACCATTCGACTAATTGAGGAATAAATTTACCTAAATAGGGGTGTAACCGGTGCACGTGCTTTGTTCTTTCACGTTCAGGTAAATTGTAAAATCCGAGTTCAGTATTTAAGCCAGCCTGGTGGTGTTTAGAATTTCCTTCATTGATTAATTCAAGAAAGGCTTTTAATTCAGAGAGGGAAACTCGTAATCCCCCATCTTTTGCTTTTCCTTTAATCTGCTTGCCTTCGGGATTATACTTCCCAATTCGGTTGTAGTTTATATAATACCGAATATTATGAACGGTTTTTCGTACAACCTTCGCTGCTTCTGAAATTGTGACTAAATCGGAATTATTCATAATTCTGCGTTTAATTTACCATACTCCTCAAGCCAAAGATAATGAAAAGTAAAAGATAGTAATGTTTTAAGGGGTCGCATTTTGATAATGAATTATGCAAATCAAGATGTAATTCTTTACCCTCCTCAGCTTGCTTTATCCTATCCCACTCTGTCGGATTTTACAATCCTTCCGTGTCGGTAAGTTCACAGTTCAGAGTGCAGAGTTCAAAATCCCCCTCACCTTACATCCTCTCCCACCCCTTCGAGACGCTTCGCCCTTCGAGTGCCTCAGGACAAAGCTCCTCAGGGCAGGCAGGGGAGAGGAGACTTTTAGGGGAAATGTTGGGTTAATAGTCAAGAAACTTAATCTTTACATCCTCCATAGTAAGGACAAATCCTAAATCCCAAATACTAAATCCTAAACAATATCAAATGATCGAAATTCAAAATCCATCCTTCGAGACGCTTCGCTCCTCAGGACAAGCGGGAGAGGGAATATTTTGTTCCCCCTCACCCCTTCCCTCTCCCCCCCACTGGGGAGAGGGAATAAAAAAGGGTTAATAGTCAAGAAACCTGACCTTAATATCTTCGCCCGGGGGCTTCTCCATAAATATATTGACCCTAATCGTCCTGTCTTTGATAATCTCGATCTCAAATTCCTTCGTAACTCCCAGTTTGGGATTCTCGTATTTGAACCTGTGCTTCCCCGCGGGAAGACTCAAGCCCTGGATCGGCGTAACACCCTCCCACTTTACCCCGTCAATCCTATAATTTGCCCAGGGAATACCTGCGGTATAAATATAGCCGTATTCTACTTTCCCCGAAGAAGGCCCGGTTGGGGCTTTTACGGGGCTACCTACTGGAACCGCCTTTACCAGCCCCTTTAACAGTGCTTTCTCCTGTGCTTCCTCCTGTGCTTTCTGCAACTCCTTTTTCTTAAGCTCAGGCAAATCATCCTTCCAGACCCCAAGCTCAACAACCTCTTTCAGAGCCCCTTCAGATTTCTTCTCCTCCGGCCTGGCCTTCGTAGCCGTTTCGGCGGAGTAGGCGGCCGGCTTTTTTGCGGCCTGCCCAATAGGCCCTACAGGATCCAAAGTTATGGTTTTTATCGCCTTTTTTGCCTGGGCCTTCTTTTTTTTCAGTTCAGGCAAAACCACTGAAGAAAGCCCCTTTGGGGCTTCTACAGGGTAAACATCCTTCCAACCCCCTCCCTCCATTATAGATACCCTCAGATCATCCCCTTTTTCTCTCTCCAGATAGACAATATACTTAACTTTTTTGTCCTTAATAATCTCAGCCTCTATCTCCTTCGTAATCTTGAGGTTAGGGTTATCATATTTTATTTTGTGTTTTCCCACGGGGAGCTTCTTGTCCATTACCGGGCGGCCTCCACCCGGC
>SDBT01009463.1_pt1 | contig 15799 bp, 8 predicted proteins | sample 2277101 | NCBI WGS metagenome assembly SDBT01 (sample SAMN10404973, study PRJNA504765) | marine sediment metagenome | isolation source: marine sediment core GS10_PC15, 103 cmbsf | place: Arctic Ocean: Southern Knipovich Ridge | collected 2010 | reverse complement strand
AACCTGGTTCAAGGTTTTGGCAGTTATTCTTTTGATGATGGACTGAATTTTACAGCAGTATCAAAAAATTTCTTTTGGGCGGAAAAGAGTTGGTCATTTACTGGAAAGGCGCATTTTACCTTCGATAAAAAGCTAAAACTGGATTTGAAAGAACTCGATATTCAGAATGAAAATTATTCTCTCAAGGATTTGAATTTAATAGCATGTTTGGATGATGATGATTTTTCCATAGAAATTAAAGATAAAAACAATGAGCTTTCTTTCGAAAGTTCTGGAAATTTGGAAAACAAAACGCATAAAACAAATCTTAAACTTTCCAGATTTGATTTATCAGATTTTACAGGAAAGGCTACTCTGCCATTGGTTTCAGGCAATATGGGCATTTCCGGTGATTGGGACAGTTTAAAAGTTGTTTCCAGCATTCGAGTCTTTGATCGTGATTTTGGAAAGTTTGATGGTAGCTTTAGAACCGAATTCACACTCGATTTAAAGAAAAATATATCTCAATTTTTTCTGAAAACTTATAATGCAAAGTACAATTACGAACCATTGGATATCAATATTCTGGCAGAAGGAACATCAGATAGTATGCACACGAAACAGTTTATAATTAACGAGAACCTGATTTTATCTACCTGGTTGAAGGTTAAACCTGAATTTAATTATGGGATCAGTTTGAATGCAGAGAAAATAAAGATCAACAGTATTTTGAAATATTTTACTAATTTATATTTTGCAAAAAATGTAAAAGGTTTTCTCAATCTTGATATTAATTACGATTCGAATCTGGATGGAAATATTTCCGGTGAAATTAATGTTGAACAATTAAATCTGAAATATTCGAATTTAAATGATATAGATGCCAGTATCAAGTTTTTAGGAAATACATCCAATATAGAAATTTTAAATTGCACTCTGAATTCTGACAATTCAAAGATAATTGATTTGAAAGGGGAGATTTCCCTTTTTCCGGAAATAGCAGTGCAAACAAATGGAAAAATCGAAAACCTGGATCTAAAAAATATTTTTAAAGATTCCAATATATCTGGAAATTTTCATTCTGATATTTCATTTATTCATATAAATGGAAAAAATAAATTAGATGTTAATCTATTGGGGAAAAATTTCGTGTTTAACGATTTGTATGTTGATTCTTTAGAATTGTCTATCATACAAGAGGATAGTTTGTTAACAATTTCAACATTATCCGTAAAACGGGAAAATGATTTTAATCTCCAAGGCAAAGGAGCAATTGATTATAATTTCTGGAATGATATTAATTATCCGGATTCAAATTTTGTAAAATTTAATTTTAATGGTGATTTATTTAAACTACTCTCAAATCATATTAAATTTATTGAAAGCGGTAATTCTGAATGCGATTTTACCCTCGAACTTGTAATGAAAGAGAATGGACTTTCCATTAATAAAGGAGCTTTTAAGCTTTCCAAAGCAAGTTTACAAATAAAAAATCAATTGGAAAAAATCGATAAAATAAAAATCGAGTTCGATATTGCTGATAATCAAATGAATCTTAAAAAATGCAAAATGAGAATGGGGGAAGGCAAAATATATGTTAGAAATATCATTGAGAATGATGACAGAAATTTTCTTTTGGGAACTCTGAATTTAGGAAAATTTCTTCTCAGTACTTCTAAAGATGGGATTCTCATCAACATTCCCAAATATGTACCTTATAATTCAGTTGTAAATGCAATTATCAAAGGTCGCGATTCAGATGAACTTTTAGTTACCGGTCCTTTTGATGATATAAAAATTATAGGTGATATTCATTTTTCTAATGGAGCAGCAATATATCCATCAAATACGGAAAATCTGTTAAAATTATTTACGAAAGTTACTGATCTCAATACTAAAGAAAGATGGGAAGATCTCACACAACCTGAACAAATAGAGGAACAATCTGTTGAAAAAAGGCATTTACCATTCTATCTCGATTTAATGCTCTATTTTGAGGATAATTGTCATTATGTCACATATCCTGTAAATTTGGTGGTTAATCCGGAGAGTTATCTGCATTTGCAATATTATGATGGAAAGTTCAGGATTCCAGAAGCTTTTTTTTATGCTGAAGCCGGCTCAGCAGATTTGTTCGGAACGAATTTTGAAGTAGAGTTTGTTCAGGTTCGAAGAAGTAAATATCAACAAGCAGTTCAAATTTCCGGAAGTTTCTATAAAAAAGCTTCTGACGGTTCTTTAATTACATTAGAAATATTTAATGTGAGAGATGAGCAGATAGGTTCTCCGGGTGTTTTGCAATATGATTTGAGAAGTGATAATATCGAGGATAAAAGCATTATAAGTATCTTATCCAGATTAAGATATGGCAAAGGGATTGATGAAATTTCTGATTCTCAGAAAAGGACTTTGTTACAGGATCCGGTAATTGAACTTGCTGGACTGAGTATCAGCAATATTTTTATCGATCCTATAATTTCTCCAATTGAAAACAGAATTCGTCAATTATTCAGATTGGATTATTTCTATCTTCAGACAGATATTATTCAGAATATTTTTTCCAGGTATTACAATGACCAAAACCCAACTGATGATTTGATTTTAGTGGAAGAACAAAAGAAAATCTCAAAATCCGGATATGATATGTTTTTGAATAATCTGACAATTGGAATGGGTAAATATATTTCCGGAAATCTCTTTTTGGATTACATTGCTCATTTCCAAAGACCGGAAGGTTTAGCAGTTTCGTCTGAAATGGGAGTATATCACAATTTATCTTTAAGATACGGTCTGCCTTACAAATTTAAGTTAGCTTTGAGATATCATATTTTACCATTTGAAGAACAAAATTCCTATGAAATAATGTTGGAAAGGTCATTCAGATTCTGGTAAGAAAGACCTTGCGAACGGTTTCCCACAGAGAGATTCTTTCTTGTGAACCTTCGGAACGGTTAGATCGGAGTCGATTTTGTTTCATAATAAATTTTGGTTTTTTTGGTATGAATCGTTGAGCCAATCGGATATTTTTTCCCGTTTGTTTCTATACAGAAATCCAAGAATGGACCGTTACTGACAATAATTTTACCGGATTTTATTCCTTTGATGGGATCGTTAGTTTTGTAGTTAAAAACAGTATGAAATTTTCCGAAAACCTGCTCTTCAGATGAAAAAAGTTTAATAAAAGGAATTTTGATTTGCCGCATTACATTAAAATTTCCATGAGCATCATTCCCTGCAATTATGAAAAATTTATGTCCATCTAATAAAAGTTTTTTCCAATAATGAATAGAATTTTCGATAGATTGTAAGTTTGAATTATTAATTATTTGCAGGAATTTTATCCCTATTTGCAGAAAATCTTTAATATGCCAGTTTCCTCTTCGAAGCGTCAGCTTCTGCAAAAAAGATATTTTCTTATTGGGATGAGCTGCAATGAAAAGGGAGTCGTAGTGCGGGGTGCGAGTTGCGAGGTGCGGGTTGCGGGATAGTTTCGTTCGCTTTTTTCTTTTTCCCTTTCTCCTTTTTGCTTTTTGCTTTTTGATATTTCCGTAAGAAATCTTTGCGGTTTATTTTTGAACCAAATTTCTGCACTATCACCTTTTCCTTCAATAAATTCCTTCAGATTTATCGCTAAAAGATGTACATTCTCTTTTTTTGAATTCCCAATTGAAATCTCTTCTCCGGGTAAAATCCTGAATTCTTCGCTGTCATTTTTGCGCACATCTTCAAGCATTTTATTCCATTTGGGGAGTAAAGGGTCATTTTCTAAAAATGTGTTTTCACAGTCATCAAGGTCATAAGAATGGTCTGTAATAAACAGCCAGGATAATCCTATAGATTTTGCCATGATTTTAGTGGATTCGATATCAGCTCCAAATTCAACCTGGTCTGATGTATAAATGCTGTGATAATGCGGTTCGTCAGCATACCAGTTTTCAGGATAAGGCAGAGGTTCTTCCGAATAATAACATTGATAATTTCTTGAGGAAAGACCTGCATAATTATCATTTCTGAAATTTATTTCTTTGGAGTTTCTTAAAATAGTAAAATCAACAGCTATATCTAATATTTGATTTGGTTTGAAATCGTTAATATCGATTTTTAAAATCCTGGAAAAATATTTTTGATTGAGATGAATATCAAAGGAAAAATCTTTTGATATTTTTTTTTCCTTTCCAAAAATAATAATTCTGATTTTTTTTAAATCAATCGGAAAAAGATGGCTGTCTTTTATTATGATTAAAACTGGTAGTTTTGAAGAATGCGATTTGATTACTCTGATTGGAACGTCTGAAATAATTTCCGGTAATTTACGGTAATATCCGGGAAAGAGAAATCTGAAATGATAATGGATTTCCGCATAAGAAAAAACCAATGGAACAAAACTGAAAAAAGGAGAAAGAGAGAATATATTAGGTTCCGTTTATTTTTAAGTGGGTCGATATACTTAAAATCTGAATACACCAAAGGCGTATAAATATCCAATATCCATTTATCGCAGTGAAGAAGGAAGTATTTTTGTTGCTATCGCTCATTTTTTTCTCCCGCTTAACACACGAAAATTACGAAAAAACAAATTTTCAAATTTTAGTTTTTTTCTTCTTTCGCGTTCTTTAGTGTATTTCGTGGGTATTATATTTTTCATAATAGAATCATAAATAAAAAACCTTCAATCAGAAAATTGCCTGATTGAAGGTAAATTTCAAAATTTAGAACGAAAAAATCATGAATTTATGGTAACCAGTTCGAATCCAGAATGCTTTTGGAAATTTTATCATCTCCAATATTCCAGGGTCCATTGGGAAGATAATAATAAATAATTGCTCCTACTTTGCCAAAGTTCATGTTTGTTGTTGCCACTACTGTGCTATCTGTCAAAGAATAATCAAAGAGGAATTCATCATTGGTTTTTTCCAGTTTATCCTTTATGTTCAGCATACTTACGTCGAATGCATAATATCCGTTTTCCGGATCTTCTTTGAAAGCAACATCTGCCCACGCTATAATCTGGATATTCTTAATAGCTTCCTTAATTTTTCCATGATTGATTTTATCAGTTCTTAATGGAACAATCAATGTAAAAATGATTCCTACCAACATAATTATCATTAAAAGTTCTATTAAAGAAAATTTACCTTTTTTTTCCATTGAGGTATCTTCAGCCATTTTTCCCTCCATTTTTCTTGTGGCAAAGAATCTGAATTAATGAAGTATTGTCAAATAGTTTTTCATCTCCTGTACATAATTTTAAAATGGGTTCTTCAAAATAGAAGTGGAAACCGCTGAAGCGGTTGCTTAGGGAGTTGTGTTTTACTTAGTCCCACAGTTAAAACTGTGGGTTAATGCCTTATAGAGTATCGTATTAACCCACAACTTCAGTTGTGGGAAATTACGACAAAACAAAAAGTAAATTTCAACCATTTCAATGGTTTTTTGAAATTTTCCTTAATTTTGCAGAACTCATTTAAAAAAACTTTACAATAAGAGGATTGATTTTTTGTTTGCTCGGTTGGAAGATAGAAACAGTATAAGAAATTTAATGTTTCCAAGTTATATGAAGGATAAAATAAGAATGAAAAAATATCTATTAATCCTGATTTTTATCGGAATATTCAGTGTTAACTTTGCTGAAAAAATCGATTTGAATATTGCTGATATAAATGAGTTGAAAACGCTTCCAGTCACAGAAAAACAAGCATCGGATATTTATGAATACCGATATTTTATTAAGTTTTTCAAAAGCATTTATGAACTGCGTGAAATTCCATCCATCGATCAGGAAACCTTAAATAGACTTAAACCGCTGGTTTCTGTTTCTCATTATGATGATAAAGATGAAGTTGCTCAACGACGTGAGCAGATTTATTATCTAATCGGTAGATTGGGAAGTAACGAAGGTTTGCAGGAAGGGATTTCTGATGTGTGGGAAGATTACCTGATAACACCCAGAAACATTAATCATCTTTTCTTTTCCGATATATTGAGCCTGCCCAATACTTCTCCTATCGATGTAGCTGCGATTCTCAAAAGAAGAGCAAATGGAGACACTCTGGCAAATTACCGTGATTTGAGATATTCACCTGGAATTTCTTATTATGGAGCTTCCAATATCCGCCATTATGTTTATTATCAAGAAAAAGAGAAAAAAAACAAATTCTATTTTGATTATCAATTTAAATATGACGATAGCCCTTATGATGAAGATGCTCAGGAGATGTTCAAAGAATCGATGATAAATGATCTTGTGAGTAGTGGGAATACCGAAGCTCCGCGAGAAAAAACTCAATCTTTCTGGGGATATTTCAGGATGGATCAGTATTCTCCTTCTATCATGAATAAAATAAGAATTAGATACAATAATCAGTGGAAAGCAGGATTACTTTTCAATTCGCAGAAAGGAGAAAAAAATAATTTCGAAGATAATATTAATAACGCTATAAATAAGTTTTTACCATTAACAAATTCAAGTGATGATAACCTGAGTCTCGATGCAAAAATGTTTGTGGGTTACGAAAATAGTATCATGAATAATGACTTTTTAAAAGTCTATTTTGGCAATTATCGAGCAACTTTTGGTGAAGGATTGGTAATGGAAAATTCCGATTTTTACAGTGCTCGAAAAACCGGTTTCGGGTTCAGTAAAAGAATCACAGGCATAATCGGAGACCTTTCCAGAACTCAGGAATATGCTCTTAAAGGCTCAGCTATAGAATATACGACATCAAAATTCAATGCTGCTTTTTTCTTTTCCAAAGATAAAAAAGATGCTGTTGTTTTTGACAGCAATCAGGATGGAATTCTGGATGAAAACGATGACCTTTTTTCATACATCACCATGACTCGCAATTTTACAAATAACGAACTTGAACAAGCTGAGGATTATTTTAATAATCACCCCAATAATGATTTTTTGATAAATATGGCTCCCAGAAAAGATGCATTCGAAGAACAAATTATCGGTGGACATATTGAATTTTCTCCAATTATTGGAACTCATCTGGGAATTACAGGTTATGAAGCAACTTTTGATCGCGACTTTGTGATCGATAACAGTTCGGACAGTTTGAAATATCTATTGATACGAACTCCTGAAAATGCTGATGAGAAATGGAAAATTATTAATAGCGAGATTGCAGCTCTCTATTCCACTAAAACAGGAAATTATAATAGAGATTATCGGCGTGTTCTGGGATTTGACTGGCGAACGGTACTGAATAATACTTCTATCCAGGGAGAATATGCTGAACTTTCTGTTAATGGCAAAGAGCTGAAAATCGGTGATGATCCTAAAGCTTTCATTTTGAGTGCTTACAGTCAGTTTGAGAATTTCTATATTCTTTCTCTCTACAGAGATTATGACCTTGACTTTGATAATCCTTATGCCAGAGGATTTTCCGAACATGAAAAATTTGATGGAACTGTTTTGGACAGTTATGTTTATACGTTATCTAATCCATTAATTGCAGATTTATGCAATAATTCCGCTCAAGCTCAAGCTGAAAAAGGTGTTTATTTTGAAACGCGTTATCGTTTCAGTACATATTTTACTTTGAATAGAACTTACCTGGATATCTGGGAACGAAAAGCAGATTCCAGGAAAAGTGTACGATTCCAGGGCGAATTGGATTTCCGACCAATTTATAAATTGAGTTTAAGGTTGAAATATAAACACCAGGTAAATCGTTATGATGATGATGCAGACAGAGCAGTATCCAAAACAAATGAAACAACAGGCAGGATTATAGCTAACCTTTCCAATTTTGACAGGATTTCTCTGGAGTATCGTTACTTAAGTGTTTGGGGACCGCCGTATCCATATCTTACGAACGATCCTGGTTTTGGAAATACTATTATTCAAGGCAGTTCTTTATCGCATGCAGATTATGTTTGTGTGGATTATACCCATAATTTTAATAAAAACTTGAAAGTTCAGGGTTCATTTATTTTCTGGGATGGAAACGGTATCAGTCATTGGGATTGGGAAGATATGGAGATTGATTTTATGGGTGAAGGTGGCATGAAGTTCTGGTTTGCAATTCACGATAAAATTGCTAATAATTTATTTCTTACTTTGAAATATAAAGTCAAAGATTATAAAACAAAAGAAAATGAGTGGCGTGCCTGGTGGAATGATCCGCCGCCGGATGATCCCGCATATTATTTCCAAACTGTTAAAAGAACAGAGCAGTCAATCAGGTTGCAACTGGATTGGAAATTTTAAGTAGGACAACTTGCCAAGTTGTTCAAAAAGAATCAGCTTGTACCGAAACTCTGTTTCGGTGTACAAACGATCTGCTTGCACCGAAATTCTGTTTCGGTGTACAAATAAATTATTTTTGAAGTGGAGGATAGTGTCGTTTCGAGTTGTAAGGAGCCTGCGACGATCCCGAATGTCGGGAAGGTAGCTTGAATAAGCACTTTGTCTCGACTCGTCGTTTCCGTCTGAGCCGGATTAAAACCTTACGAGTCGAAAAATCATATCTGCTTACACCGAAACTCTGTTTCGGTGCACAAATAAATTAATTAGAAGTGGAGGATAGATGAAGAAATTACTAATAATATCGTTTAGTTTAATTTTGATAACTCAATTATTTTCGTATTCATTATTGGAGCGAGAAGCTGGAAATTATGTAGAGAATATCGATGCCCGTTCAGCCGCAATGGGAGGAGCTGCAATTGCAGGTGGTTTGAGACTTTTTGATATTTCCGTAAATCCGGCAAATCTCGGTTTTTTACCACAAAAGCTGGGAGTGCAAACATCCATTGGAATCTTAAAAGATAATGATAATCGAAGTCTGCCAATGTATAACTTTTTTGATGGTTATATTTATGATGCTGTTTATGCTTCCAATGTAAATTACTTTGATGAATATTCTCTGGGAATATATTATCGGAAAAATATCTCTGGCATCGGAATTGCAGCAGCTTTTTTGCATAGACCTTTTATCAATTTCGACAGCTATTATGAAGAAGAAGTCCGAAACGATGAGAACTCCGATAATGATAATTATCCACCGATTATTGCGAAAAACTATTTTGAAGGTGACGGAGCAATCAATTCTCTCGGATTTTCTGCTGCTCTAAATTTTAAAGAAATTGCTTCGGTTGGATTTGAGATTTCCAGGCTTTCTGGCGATGCTGACTTGGCAAAAAAAATCTTCTGGACCGATGAAGCTGATAGCTTGGCAACAAACAGCGATAATCTAATCAATTATAAATGGAAACTAAAAAGAGATTTTTCTGACGAAATCCTTTTTAAATTTGGAGTACAAACAAAACTTTCTAAAAGAATTAGTTTGGGATTTACTTATTCTCCAAAGATAGAATTCGATGTCGATATTGATGGCTCAATTAATGATGTTGATTTCGATTCTCTATTTTACGATTATGTTTGGGACGCTAATAACGTGATAATCGATACTTTATATTATTCGGATTATTATAAAGAAATCTATGGAACTTATAAAAATCCCACGAAATTCAGATTTGGATTTTCTTATGAACCACGGAATATAATGAGAACATATTTTAATTGCGATATCGAATTTGTAAACTGGACTGATGTAAACGCTCAATATGATGATGAAATCAATTATTACATTGGTGTTGAACATCAACTTAAAAACAAAATTCCTTTGCGATTGGGTTTCAGGTATCAGACTACATATCAAAAAATTGATGATGATGTATTTATTTACTCAAATAAGATATCAATGCCGACTTTCACGGTAGGATCCGGATTTAAGTTCATGAATTATCTCACGTTAGATATTTCTGCTGAGCTTTCCAAAAGAAGGTATGAAGCTCTGGATTTATTCATGGATGGTTTCTACAATCATACCGGATTATGGCAAAATATTCAGCCCACAGATAGAGGTTGGGAAAATCCCGACACAGTTGAAGAAACCTTCATAAAAATTCAAACTTCTATTAGTTTTTTATGGTAGGAAATAATGTATAAAAAGATTTATTTGCTTATTGTTTTATTAATTGGATGCAGTTTTATTTTTGGAGAGGACTTGCTTCTGGATATCATGTTCACAAATGATATTCACGGTGGAATCGATGCTTATCCCGCTACTTTTATCAATCCGAATTTCCCACCATCTTTAGGAGGTGGAGGTTCTGCTGCGACTTATGTTAAAGGAGTTAGGGAGCTAACAGATGCGAAAACACGGGATAATTTACTAGTTGATGCAGGAGATTTTTTTCAGGGCCATCCCATCGGAACAATAAGCAAAGGTGTATCAGTGATACAATACATGAATTTAATAGGATATGATCTTTCTGTAGTTGGAAATCACGAATATGATATTGGTGAAGAAGCTTTGATCGAAACCTATAAACATGCGGAATTTCCTATCTTATCCTGTAATATTGTCAGGAAAGGAACTAACGAATTGGTGGATTATGTTCAACCTTATATCATTATTGAGAAGATGGGAATCAGAATCGGAATTATCGGAGTTACAACAACAGATACAGGGCAGATGAGTTTTCCTGAAAATATCAAAAATGTCGATTTTTTACCGGCAAAACCTGAACTTGAAAAATACATAAAAATCGTGCGGAATGAAGGAGTGGATTTAGTTATTGTTGTTGGTCATTTAAGTTTACCCTACTATTGTGAACAAGCTTATGAAAATAGGTATCTTCAAACTGGCAACGAAAAGGAAGAGCGACGATGGGGATATGATGCTCAGGAATTGGCTCATGAAGTTGAAGGAATAGATATTTTCTTTGCCGGACACATCCATAAGGGATTTCCCGAGCCGTGGGAAGATCCCATCACTCACACTCTTGTTTTTCAGGGTTGGGCTTACGGCAGCAGTATGGGTCATATTATTTGTAAGATCGATAAAGAGACCAAAACCATTTCCGGCTATGAATTACCTGCAATTAGAGAAGGTGTTCTCATCACACTTTTTGAAGACCAATTCATACCGGATGAAATGATAGCAGATACTATCTTAACAATGCAGAGAATTGCTGAAAAAGGAATGGATGAAATTATTGGATTTGCAGCGGAACAGGTTGCCAAAATGGATGTAGATGCTCAAAGTGAAATCGGTAATTTAGTTTGTGATGCAATGCTCGAAACCACAAATGCAGATTTTTCTTTTTTGAATTTAGGTGGAATTAGAGGTGAGATTCAAAAAGGACCGATAACCTACAGAAACATCTTTAATGTAATGCCTTTTGATAATCAGATTGTTACCGTTGAGGTTGATGGTAAATTCCTGAAAGATATTATTGAAATGCGTGTTTCCGGCAGCAGGCACGGTTTGAGGGTTGCTGGTGTAAATGTGATTTACAATCGAAAAAGAAAAGATTATGATAGAATTACAAAACTGATAATTCAAGGTGAGCCCTGGAATAAAGATAAAATCTATCATATAACAACTACGGATTTTCTGCTGCAAGGAAATGCAGGATTGACAATGCTTACAAAAATTCCAGAAGAACAGATTACTCGTTATGAGATAAGTTTACGAGATTGCATCGTGGATTATGTGAAGAAAAAATCTCCTGTAAATATTCAGATAGATAATCGTTGGAAACGTGATGATAAAAGCGAAATGACAAAAGAACTTCTGAATGAATTGGATAAAAGAAACTAAAATTTTCTGCGAAATTAGAAAAAAAAGCATGTAATCAGAATAAAGTATTTGACGCATAATATCGAACTTATATTGTTGTTCCGTAATTTGGCTAAAGTTTAGCACAATTAACTCTGAGAAATCTATTAAAAAAGAATTGAGAAAACATTAATTAGATGAGGTATTTTACGAGATTTTGCTATTAATCACATTTGTTAAATTTTTATTAGCAATTTTTTTTATCGAAACAAATTAGTAAATTAAAATGTAATCTTAAAAAGAGAGATTTTGATTAATAAATTTATTCTTTGTAAACCTGAAAACGATTGAATTCATAAAAGAGGAACTATGCTGAATAAAATTGGAAGATTAGATACAGAAGCAAAAAAGGAGCTAAGCTCATTACTAGAAAAAATCTTTAAATTGCTCGATGAAAATAAGAAAGACAAAGCAGAAAAAAAGATCTATTTCCTGGCAAAAACACCAAACTATTTTATTCGTGAATTTGTGGGAGCAGGGTTACTGAATTATTCAGACCAGAGGAAGATTATGCCAATTTCCAGAAGAATGCTTAAACATAAAATTTATGGAATCAGAGCTACAGCATTTTTTTATCTTTATAATAGATATTTGGATGATTCTAAAAAAATTCTGGATTTGATTGATGAATGTGCTGAAAGTATTCCCTGGGAAGTGGAAAGCATAATAAATGAAATGTGGAAACAATATCCGGATTTGATGAAAGAAAAAATGAAAAGCTGGATCGAAACCGGAAATGAAAAGAAAAGAGCACTTTCTTTTCATGGCATGGAAAATATTGCTCAAAGCGACCCAAACTTCATCATGAATTTCGTTAGTAAAGCTATCGATGATGATACTCTTGAAGTTCAAAAGAAGATTACCCATATATTAACACAAGTAGCGCGAGCTAATCCAGTGATTGTTTTTCCATATATTCGAGAATGGTTGTTAGATGCGGACGAGAAAAGAATAAAAACAATCTGGGTTTCAATGAAAAAACTGGCAAATATTGTTGTTCAGAGGAATCAAAAAAGCAAATCTCAGGATTTCGTTCTGCTCACAGGCCAAACCATTAATGACTGGAAAAACGACGAAAATGAAATTGTTGCCACCATGGGTATAATACTTTCACGAATAATCAATATACATATTAATAAACATTTATTTATTCGATATAAAGAAAAAATCATGAAAAAGAATTTCGGAATAAAAATCTTAGTAATCATCATTGCTATATTTCTTTGGGTTCAGCAGGTTTTGTTGAAAACTCATACTCAGGAAATTCCAGTTCCGGTACTTTTGAATGAAATTCCTGATAATCTGGTTTTAACCCAAGAAACATCAATAAAAATTCCAGTAATTATTGAAGCTCGAGGAATGGATTTATTTATACTGAAGTTAGCGAATATTTTCTTTGAAGTAGATGGGAAGAACTTCAAATACGGGAAAAATGAACTTAGAGTTTCAGAACAGAATCTTGTTTATCCTGAACGCTTACATCTGAATTTGAAAAAGATAAAAACAGGTAAAGGGTTGTCAGTTTCATTGGATAAACTTATTACTCGGAAAAAACCGATTGAAATTTTATATGCATCTGCAAAAGATGAAGAATTTTTCTTACAAAATAAAATTTTGAATCCTCAACAGAAAGTTGAAATTAAAGGACCATCTTCAATTATTAAAAATATCAAAAGAATTAAGACTCGTAAAATTTCTCAAAAAATGGTGAAAGACCAGAAGTTATATGTCTCTTTAGAAAATCCAAATGAGAACACACATCTGCTCACAAATCAGGTGGTTTTTGAAATAACGAGTATAAGAATCATTACGCGAACAATTTCTCTTATTCCAATAAAATATCCTGAAAATCTGAATATCTCAATTATTCCCCAAAAGGTTTCTGCTATGATCAGCGGTCCCGAAAATATTGTTTCAAAACTTGATAATAAGATAATCATCGCCTATTTAAATGAGTTTAAGATAAAAAAAAATAATTTTGTGCAGGTGGATTTTGATCTTCCTGCAGGCGTGAAATTAATTGAATATACTCCTCATAAAATTCAAATTATTCATAACGAATAGACCCTAACCTTCCGAACGGTTTCTTACAAAATATTCTTCCAAATAAACCTTCGGAACGGTTAACAGGTGATGATATTATGTTTTTAAGATTTGGTGATGGGATATTGATATTTAGTTTTTAAAAAAACAGATTCAAATTATTTTAATTCAGGAAAAATAATGTTCAAAATACTCGCCTTTGAAACTTCTTGTGATGATACTTCCGTTGCAGTTATTGATTCAAATTTTAATGTTCTTGCAAATCTAATTTCATCTCAACTTTCTCATGAAGATTTTGGTGGAGTTGTTCCTGAGCTCGCATCAAGACTACATTTAAAGAATATCATGGAAATCACTAAAAAAACACTTGAAAAAGCAAAATTTGAATTAAATGAAATCGATGCAATTGCTGTATCCATAAATCCGGGTTTGATCGGTGCTCTCCTGGTTGGGGTTTCGTTTGCCAAAAGCCTGGCTTATAGCATTGGAAAACCATTGATAGCAGTAAATCACATGCTTGGTCATGTTTATGCCACGAAAATAAAAAATCCTAATTTGAAACCTCCGTTTCTGGCGTTAGTTGTTTCCGGTGGTCATACAGAATTGGTTAATTTTCATTCTTTCGAGGATTTTGAAATTATTGGAAAAACATGTGATGATGCTGCTGGAGAAGCTTTTGACAAAACTGCTAAACTGCTTAATCTGGGTTATCCGGGTGGTCCGATAATAGATGAAATAGCACAAAAAGGAAATCCGGAATTTGTTCATTTTCCCAGAGCTTTGAATAAGAAAGACAATTATAATTTCAGTTTCAGTGGTTTGAAAACATCAATAAGAAATTATCTTTTAAATAAAAATTGCGATTTCATAAAGAAACATTTAGCTGATATTACTGCATCAGTTCAAGCTGCCATCGTGGATAGCCTGGTTTCTAAAACTATTAATTATGCTAAAAAAAAAAATTCAGATAAGATAATTATTGCAGGGGGAGTTTCAGCAAATAGTTTGCTGAGAAAGAATTTTGAAGAACAGGCAAATGAGATTGGAATAAAAGTTATTTTCCCAGCTTTAGAATATTGCATGGATAATGCTGCTATGATCGGTGCTGCAGCAGTGGATAAATATAAACGGAAAGAATTTGCAGATTTAAGTTTGAATGCTTTTTCAAAAAAAGGTTTAAGATTTATTTAGTGTCGCATTGTTGTTTTTACCATTTCGGTTGAAGTAACTGGATTAGTTTTTTTTATGCATTTAATTACTAAACAATTATCTTAGTCAGCTTGCTATCAAATCAAAAAAATCCGCTTGACCTAAAAATATCTTTTCAAATTCTCTACAAAAAGGATGCTAAAATAGCTCAGTGGTAGAGCAACTGATTCGTAATCAGTAGGTCGGGGGTTCGAATCCCCCTTTTAGCCCCACTATTTCCATTGCATTACATAGCGTGGAGCGACGTATCTCGTTGTTTTTTATTTTAACGAAGGTGGACCATTATTAGACACAGCTATCTATCAAAAATAAAACCAGCCCGAGAATACTCTCAGGCTGATAAAAAGATTCTATTTCAGAAGAAGGCATTTCTTCACAGCTTTTGACTTATCATTCACATTCAATTTGTACAAATAAACACCTGAACTGACTTCTTTCCCAGACGAATCATTACCATTCCAGATTAATTCGTGAAATCCTTTTTCAAATACATCTTTTGTTATTGTTTTTACTTTTTGACCTTTGATGTTGTAAATATTCAATTCTATTTCACTTTCTTTTTCAAGCTGGAAGCTGATATTTGTTTCAGGATTAAAAGGATTTGGGTAATTCTTCAATAAAAAGGAACTACATGAGGTAATTTCTTCATCTGAACTTTGAGAAATTTCCATAGTATAAATCGTTGCATTTGAAGTTGGATCACCAGTGTTTCCGTTGTGTATAAAAATATCCTTATTCCCATCACCGTTAAAGTCACCTAAATTGCAGCCACATTGTACAACTCCACTGTAATTATCATTAACAGGAATTATTATGTCCGGTTGGTTTGGTATAGTGTTACCACCATAGAATAGAAATATATCTACTTCATATGGACTTAATGTTACTCCAAAAGTTACAACATCATTGTAGCTGTCGTTGTTGATATC
>SDBT01009461.1_pt1 | contig 15802 bp, 12 predicted proteins | sample 2277101 | NCBI WGS metagenome assembly SDBT01 (sample SAMN10404973, study PRJNA504765) | marine sediment metagenome | isolation source: marine sediment core GS10_PC15, 103 cmbsf | place: Arctic Ocean: Southern Knipovich Ridge | collected 2010 | reverse complement strand
CCAAAATAGTTAGTGAAGGTTATATAAGATGAGTGAAATTCAACAAGGAAGAATTGTAAAAGTTGCAGGTCCGGTGGTAGTTGCCGAAGGAATGACTGGGGCGAGAATGTATGATGTCGTTCGGGTCGGGAAGCTTAACATTATCGGTGAAATCGTCGAAATTCACGGTGATAAAGTATCGATTCAGGTTTATGAGGAAACGGTCGGTATGGGACCCGGTGAGCCTGTGATTGATACGGGCGTACCTCTTAGCGTTGAATTGGGACCGGGTCTTATCGAGAGTATCTACGACGGTATTCAGCGCCCGCTTGACGATTTGTATGAGTTTGAAGGGTCATTCATGAGCCGCGGAAGCGAGATGCCCGGTCTTAACCGTAAAACGAAATGGCATTTCAAACCAACGGTCCAAAACGGCACCAAGGTCAAACGCGGTGACATAATCGGCGAGGTCCAGGAGACGACGCTGGTCAATCATAAAATTATGATTCCTCCCGGTGTATCGGGTACGGTCCAAAAGATAACCGAAGGCGAGTTTACTGTCGAAGAGACGATTGGAGTCTGCGTCGGTGACGACGGCAACGAGACCGAATTGAAGCTTATGCAAAAGTGCCCGGTACGTATTTCCAGGGATGTTGTCACTCGCCTTGCACCTGATACGGTCCAGATTACCGGTCAGCGTGTTATCGATGCCTTCTTCCCTCTTGCTCGTGGTGGCACGGCATGTGTCCCGGGGCCTTTCGGTACGGGAAAGACCGTTGTTCAGCACCAGTTGGCCAAGTGGATCGATGCCGATATCGTTGTTTACGTTGGCTGCGGCGAGCGTGGAAATGAAATGACCGATGTATTGACCGAATTCCCGGAGCTTAAGGATCCTCGTACGGGTGAACCGCTTATGAAGCGTTCGATTCTTATCGCCAATACATCGAACATGCCCGTTGCCGCTCGTGAGGCTTCGGTTTATACAGGTATTACTCTGGCAGAGTATTTCCGTGACATGGGCTATTCGGTTGCTTTGATGGCCGACAGCACAAGCCGATGGGCCGAAGCTATGCGTGAAATTTCTACGCGACTCGAAGAGATGCCCGCCGAAGAAGGTTATCCGGCTTATCTTTCGGCTCGTATCGCGGCATTTTACGAAAGGGCAGGCCGCGTCCAGTGCATTGGCACTCCCAATCGCGAAGGTGCTCTTTCGATTATCGGTGCGGTGAGCCCGCCCGGTGGTGATTTGTCCGACTCGGTTGTTCAGGCGACACTGCATGTTGTTAAGGTGTTCTGGTCGTTGAAGGGTGAATTAGCTTATCAGCGGCATTTTCCTGCGATTGACTGGCTGACTTCGTATTCGTTCTACAAGCAATATTTGAAGAACTGCTTCGATGACAAGAACCTTGGCGACCAGATGGAAGCGATGACTATCGAGGCTATGGGTATGCTCGAAAAGGAAGCCGAGCTTCTCGAAATTGTCCGGCTCGTCGGTGCCGAGGCGCTCTCACCCAGGGATAGGCTAGCGCTTGAGACATCGCGCTCGATAAGAGAGGACTTCCTGCATCAGAACGCATTCCATAAGGTCGATACTTATACGTCGATCCAGAAGCAATACGAATTGTTAAAGATGGTTCTTCATTTCCACTCGCAGTGTCTTGCGGCAATAGAGGCCGGAGTTGAGACGAGCGATCTGTTCAAGTTGGCAGTGCGCGAAGAAATCGCCCGAGCCAAATATATTCCACAGTCAGAAATAGAAAAGATCCCGCAGATTCGAGAAACAATAGATGGGCAAATTAAGCAGTTGCAAGTGGCAACTGCATAGTGAATGAGTGAATGGGTATATGGGTAAATGAGTGAATGAGTTTATGAGTGGTTGTAAGACACATAAGGATCTGGATATTTGGAAGCGTGGTATGGAACTCGTAGAAAAAATCTACAAGCTGACGACTGCTTTTCCCCGCGAAGAGATATACGGTTTGACTTCACAGATCAGAAGATCGGCAGTGTCTTTTCCAAGTAACATAGCTGAAGGGGCGGCAAGGTCTTCTGATAAGGAGTTCATTAGGTTCTTGTACGTTTCGTTGGCTTCTTTGTCTGAACTTGAGACTCAACTTATGATAGCAGAGAATCTTAGATACCCAAAAACAAACGGCATGCTCAAGGAACTGGAAGTGCTTAGGAGAATGACGTTGAATTTCATCAAACACATAAAGTCAAAGGATAAATAGACCAATGCTGTCGCACACATATACTCATATACCCATACACTCATATACTCTTGTACTCATATACTCTTGTACTCATATACTCTTGTACTCATATACTCTTGTACTCATATACTCTTGTACTCATATACTCTTGTACTCATATACTCATACACTCATATACTCTTGTACTCATATACTCATAAGGAGTAACAATGCTATCGGTAAAAGAATATCAGACAGTAAGTAGTATCGCCGGTCCCTTGATGATGGTTGAGATGGTCGATGAGGCCAAGTACGGTCATATTGTCGATATCGAGTTGCGTGACGGCTCGATTCGTCACGGCCAGATTCTCCAGGTCGAGAACGATAAGGTACTTGTTCAGGTCTTCGAGGGTACGCGCGGTATCGATGCCGATGCGACTACGGTTCGATTTTTGGCCAAACCGCTGGAATTGGCAGTTTCGCCGGAAATCCTGGGCAGGGTTTTTAATGGTTTGGGTGAGCCCAAGGACGATGGTCCCGCGGTTATTGCCCAGAAGCGACTTGACATTAACGGCAATCCGATCAATCCCTTTGCCCGCAATTATCCGAACGAGTTTATTCAGACGGGCATATCGACAATCGACGGCTTGAATCCGCTCGTGCGTGGACAGAAGCTTCCGATATTTTCCGGTTCCGGTTTGCCGCACGATGATCTGACCGCTCAGTTGGCCAGGCAGGCAACGGTTTTGGGTAAGGGTGAGGATTTTGCTGTTGTTTTTGCGGCGATGGGCATTACGTTTGAAGCTGCCCAGTTCTTTATTAACGATCTCAAGGAGACCGGCGCTATCGAGCGAGCGGTTATGTTTGTAAATCTCGCCAATGACCCGGCAATTGAACGTATCGCGACGCCACGATTTGCTTTGACGGCGGCAGAGTATCTTGCCTTCGAGCAGGATATGCACGTGCTTGTTATCTTGAATGATATGACGAACTATTGCGAGGCACTTCGTGAGATTAGTGCTGCCCGAAAAGAAGTGCCAGGCCGTCGAGGTTATCCCGGTTATCTTTATACCGACCTGGCGACTATTTATGAACGTGCCGGCAGGATCAAGGGCAAGAAGGGCTCGATCACGATGGTTCCGGTCCTTACGATGCCCGAAGACGATAAGACGCACCCGGTGCCTGACCTGACCGGTTATATTACCGAGGGCCAGATCATTCTCTCTCGTTCGCTGCACCGAAAAGCGATTGCTCCCCCGGCCGATGTTCTGCCGAGTCTTTCGCGATTGAAAGATAAGGGTATCGGCGAAGGTAAAACGCGCGAAGATCATGCGGACCTTTATAACCAGCTTTATGCAGCTTATGCACGCGGTATAGAGGTCCAGGAACTCGCGACAATCATGGGCGAGGCGGCGCTTTCCGAAGAAGATAAAAAGTATATGGCTTTTGCCAACGAGTTCGAGAAACGGTATATCTCGCAGGACTATTATGAGAACAGGACTGTATTTGAGACTCTTGATCTTGGCTGGGAGTTGCTCAGCATGTTCGAGAACTCCGAGCTAAAACGTATCGATGTCAAGCTGATCGAAAAGTATATGCCGAAGTTTCGCAAGCAGAAAAGTACCGGCACTTCCGAGAAATCACAAGAATCGAAAGCCAAGGAATCCGAGTAAATGCTGAACGTTAATGCGACAAGAATGGAGCTTTTGCGGCTTAGGAAACGCGTGGCACTGGCTGTGCGCGGTCACAAGCTCCTTAGTGACAAACGCGACGAGATAAGCCGGCAGTTGATTATGATTGCCCGCAAGATTAAACCGCTACGCGAGCGGGTGGAGAAGGAACTTCTTGAGACGTGCCGGCGTTTCATGTTGGCCCGTGCGGTGATGGAGCCCGAAGATACCAAGGCTGCGCTCGAGGTTCCGACCAAGAAGTTTAGCCTTACCATTGAGTTTGCCACGATTATGAATGTCAAGGTCCCGAAACTCTCGAAAGAGATTAGCGGCGAGATTATCTGCTATGGCTACGCCAATACCTCGGGCGAGCTTGACGTTGCGTTGCTTGCCCTGGAAAGGGCGTTCGATCATCTAATTGAATTAGCGGAAAAGGAAAAACAGGCTCGGCTTTTAGCCGTCGAACTCCAGATGACCCGCCGCAGGGTAAATGTCCTCGAGCATGTAGTTCTCCCCGAACTAAAAGAGACCATCAAATACATCTACGCCAAATTATCCGAAGCCGAAAGAGACAACACATCTCGACTAATGAAAATCGCCGACATGATCAGGGCATAGCCGTAGGGCTTGTTCATGCTGATCCGTCCCCCATTGCGATCGCAACTATAGCCTTCAGCCCTGAGCAGAGTCGAAGGGGAAGCAATCTCAACTAAAGAATCAATATCGAAGATCTCGGCACGCCGGGAATCAATTAAAAGCCCCCCTTAAATCCCATTCTAAATCTTACACAACATCACAACCATATCGCTTATGGTACTCGTAACAACTCTAAAGCAGCCTCAAGAATAGGATCATGGGTAAGTAACTCTTGCTGCGTAGCTTCGACAGTAACGTGTGGAAAAATCCCTTCCCCTTCGAAACGTGTTCCATCAGGACGCATCGCTATCCATGAGGGCAGCCATACTGTGACACTATTGGATAAATCATGAGGTTTGGAGACGCCATCCGCCGCGATTTTACTCCACCCTTTACACCTATTCTTCCAATAACCAATAGTTAGCAAAAAACGCAAAATCCAGAAAATTAACTGTGCCGTCTCCCTCGGGCATAGGGGCAATATCGGCACAATAGGAATTAGCGCCGGAAAGTAACCATTGTTCTGTGAAATCAATCAAGTCATCTATGTCTGTTGTGTTTTGCCAGCTATTCGCAAAAACCGCCCAATCAGAAGAATCCACGAAGCCGTCTCCACCTTGAGGATATACGTCCCATGATAGCTCTTCTGACAGCCATTGTTCCATAAGCACCGAAAGGTCAGCAAAATCCACATCGCCATCTGGTTCAAAATCAGGTGCAATCTGAAATAGTTCGTCTACACCCATATCCACCCGGCCATATCGCATCCGTTGTTCACCATCAATGTCAACATTGTTTGAATCTGTGGTAAAACCCGGATCGCCGGCGTTAAAACATGGCGAAGACCAGAATAGGTGAAAATCGTTATTGTCTGGAGCTGCAAAACATGGATCCATATTAATATTGCCAGTGCCCGGGAAGCTATTTTGTACGTCGCAGTAAGTCACCGCTGGTGTGCTGTTATTTACGTATATCTCTTGGGGCATATCAGCCCACAGGATGCTATTGGTCACCGTAGGGCTGCTGGAAGATATAGACAAAGCACCACCATAAGAAGCGCTGTTTTTAGTAAATGTACAATGAGTCACGATCATGTTGCTATCATAGCAGTGGATGCCACCTCCGTAATCAATAGCTGTGTTTCCACTGAATATGCAGTTGGTTACAGTTGAGATGCTATGATTATTTCGTATTCCACCACCAGTATTGCCAATCGCAGAGTTTCCGATGAACATACAGTTGATTAGAGTTGGATTGCTGTAATAATTGTCCATCCCACCTCCGCTAAGATCAGCAGTATTGTTGATTATCATGCAGTTTCTAATGGTAGGATCGGAATAACGGCAAAGGATTCCACCACCGCAATCTTTTGGCCAATTGCCAGAAGCATAACCATTAGTGATGGTCAGGCCGTCTAAAACGGAATCAGGATTTTCACCATTATGGAAATAGAAACCACTATGAGATTCTGATTCGCTGCCCTGGCAGTCAATAATAGTTGCTGCCACTATGTTAGGATTGTTTGGGTCTGCGCTACGAATAGTAATCGCTAAACCTTTATAATCAATATCACGGTTGCCAACACCAGTATAAGTACCAGGATAGATTATTATTGTATGGCTGTGTTCTGCAACATTTATAGCTTCCTGGATCGAATCATATGGATGAAGAATTGAGCCATCTTCACAAGGATCACTGACCGTAGGATCACCAGGCCCGGGGTCGTCAATAGCGTCATCATCAACATAAAGGGTCGTTGGCATAACAGGTATGAAAACGTCCGACAACTTCATCACTGTGTAAGGATTACCGTACTGAAAAATATCGTTTCTTATACCTTTGCCATAGCGCCAGCCCCATGTCGGTGCTAAATTTGCATCACTGAGATCATTAAAAGTGTACAGATGAGTGTGTAATCCGAGGCAGTGCTCATCCAGAATAGTCTGTCCTAATTTGGTGTAGTTCAAACGGTGCCACTGATTTCCTACGTAAACTTCATTAAAAGTATGTGAGGTGAATCCTGTACCCGCTCCATTCAGCCAGTCCAACACCACTTGGCGAACCTGGTTATTGCTAATTCCCTGTTCAACAAGTTGAGTCTGATTCGGATTCGAAGCATCAACTATAGGAATTACATTAATCATCCGAGTTGGGATGCCAACTGCCCGAAGAACGGTGGTGAGAGCACCTGCGGTAGAAGTGCATGTACCGCGAGTTTTGTTGTAGTACATTTCTTTGCCTAACAATTCATGCTCGAACTGTTGCTGAATAGTCCAGCCATATATGACTTGGCCTTTATCGTTATTGAAGGCGTCTTCCAGACCAGGGTAAATTGTTGGCTGGCCATTTGGATAATAAATGTAAAAGGTAGTAAAAATATCGGAATACTCCGTGTATTCCCTTATCAGCCAGGCTGAAACCTGTTCCACAACTTGCTTATCTGTAAGATTGCCAACTACAATCCCATCTGCTTGGAGCTCTGACAGTAAGTCCTGTTTCATCTGATTATCCCAGTTGGTTGTAATTCCTGGATCTAAATACTCAGTCATACCCGCGTAATCTTGTTGCCAGTTAGGATTGGCAGATATCGTATTCTCGGCTGTACTGAAGGGATAGTGAATAACTTCGAGCTCAGTGTAATAATCTTCTTCCTTCAAAATCCTTGCATCCTGAAAGTTGTCATTCAGTGCATCTTCATCAAAAGGATGCATAAATCTTAAGATGGAACGAACCGTGTAAGCATATTCTCGTCGTTCGTTCCAATCACCATCAGGAGTACCGTCATCGTCGCTATCTGCTTTGTTTGGATTGGTGAGGTATTTATGGATCTCCTGAAAGTCGGAAAGACCATCCGCGTCTGTGTCCACCTGCTGACCTAAGGCCATCGTCGTACATAAAAGCAACAGAATAATAAGATTAAGAAATTTTTTTTTAATTCTTAACACCTCCTCTGCAAGGGATAACCAATTCATATAATTGCAGGGTTTTAAACTGCATCTATTCAGATGTTCACTACTGGTTTGGTTTGCAAATTATTACTCCGGGAGCGACTTTCCATTGATATTTCAGGTTCGAGTTCACAGGATGAATCGTATACATAACTCCTGCTTCTATCTTTACGTACTCACTTTTGGGGATTCTTATGTAAAATTCTTGACTCCAACATCCACGTTCTGCGTTCGCATGCACATATGGATGGCCATCAGCTTTCAGCACAAAACGCTCGTCAGCTTGATTGAGAAATGGTCTATATTGCTTTGCAGTACCCACCTCCTCAAACCATTCATCAACATGGAAAAGCATATGACCATCATCATTCTTCGGCACAGCATCATCCGGAATCGAACTGGGCCTCTCGTCTGAATGAAACCAGTAAACCCTACTAATAGTCAGATGCTTATGCTCTTTAACCTTTGGCGATATTACTATTGGCAATAAAATAACAGCTGTGATAATTACAACAGCGATGCTTGCCCACAAAAAGTGTTTGCTTTTAACGTGTTGTACTGATGCTGCAACAGCCGGCTCAAGCAGTTCCGCATAATCGGAGGCAGGGCCCATTTCAGTGATAATCTCCTCAAACCTTTTGCGAGTCTGCTCATCAGATTCAAGCTCACCAAATCGTTGATCCAAGTGAGATTGTACATCTTCGAGAACTTCAGCCATCTGAGGATGTCTAACAGAAGATAGAGCTTTTTCCACCTTCTTGAGATATTCGGATTTGAGATTTGACCAATGTTTGCCTTGTGTATTCACTTATGAATCCCTTTCCTGAAATGTTCAAGAGTCTGGATTATCTGATCCCAATGTACATTCATATCCGAAAGCGTCTTTCGACCTGTTTCGGTTAGTTTGAAGTATTTCCTTGGAGGACCTTCAGGAGAAGATTTGCTATGACTTGTCACCAATCCATCGGCTTTGAGACGGGCCAAAATCGGATAGATATTGCCTTCGTGAATTCTCAGTCCCTGGCTCTGTTTAAGAGTCTGGACCATCTCGTAACCATGAAGCTGATTATGCTTGAGCAGGTTCAGAACAGCTAATTCCAGCAATCCCTTGCGCAATTGAGCTTGCCAGTTATCGAGCCTCAACACAGACCTCTCTTTCAATGAATATTCTCGCACAAATCTGTACTTACTATAGTGTATACTACTATACCGAAAAGTAAATAAAAAAATCCAACTTTTTTACAAAATATCACTTTATCCTCATAAAACAGGAAAAAAAGGCAAATCAAACCAAATTCCACCCACAAAAAACACGCAATACAAGATTATTTATGAAAATCAAAGCCAATTTCACCCCCCTGTTCACATCGAATCAACCCATGGCCCACGGGTCACGAAAGACGAGTCACGAGCGACGATATTATCGGCCTTCGGGATTTGTCGTTAAAGTATTAGAGGTTTCTTCCGATAACGAATATGTAAGGGTATGTTTGTGAGTGTTTTAAGGATTGTGTTATGAATATTGATTCGGTTGGTTTTGCTAATTCGCAGATTCGCGGCTATGAAAAGCTAAAGAAGGAACAAGAACCTAAGGAAGTAGATGAACCGCAGGTTGATGAGGTCGAAGAGGAGGAATCTGCCGGAGATGATGGCGGACAGAGAGGTGTTATCCGGAACCTGATGGATGGACACTACAAAGGTGTTTCTGACGTTCGGCTTCGGATTAACTTTAATGAGGAAATAAAGGCCATTGAGAATCAGCAGTTACAAGCTGCAAGTGCCCAAAACGCCGGAACTGTTACACAGTCGGTCAATTCTGCGGTCAATTCATTAGTCGAATCCGGCGGCTTGACCCAGGAACAGGCCGATGAGGCGATTGAAGCATTTCAAACCGAGGCCGACAAAGTGCTGGAGGAATTTGCGAGTAATCAACCGGCTTCAACTGATGACCTCGTATCCGCTTTGAATTCGATATTCGACAAGCTCGTTGAATTTCTCCAATCGACTCAGGTAAGTGAAGTCCCGGAACCGGAGCAATTGATAACCGAAGAATTACCACCGGAACAGCCGCCCGTTGACCTGACAGAACCCCCTGTACCCGAAGCGCCACCCGAACCTGTGGAACCACTGCCAGCCGAACCGCCTGAACCTTTGGTTCCTGACGTGCCAATCGATCCAGTTGTACCGCTGCTGGCCGAACCGCCTTTGGAGCCGCTGCTTCTTGAAGATCCGATTGAACCTCTATCCCCGCCCGAACCCCAGGGACCAACCCAATTCGAACTTTTCCTGGAAGAATTGGCTGGGATTTTCAATGCTTCGGTTGAAGGATTCATTGAATCTCTCAATTCGGTAAGCGTTTTGCCGCCGCTCTCTGAGCCTAATGGTAATGGGGCTGCTTATGAGAAGTTTGTTGAGATTTATAATGATATGATTGGTTCACCCTCAGCCGGAGGCGAAACTGAAGGTGAGATAATAGATGCCTTAGGCTGATTTGATTTAAGGGTAGCTCTAATAATTGCTTTTGAGCAGCAAGTAGAATATTTTTGTATTCTGGCAAGGAAGCAAAATCAGCCTTAGCCGAACCTAAGGCGGCTTTTTCCTGACGCAGACCAGAATCAAAAAGATTCGCTTGTCCGCCAAAATGAATTGTTAGAGGTTCCCTTAATATTAGATTTATCCAGGCGATTACACGCTTGCCGGCTTAGGTGGAGGGGCAAGCGTTTTTTTAATCAGTCCACATCATTCTCTCGAAATTGAAGTTGTATTTCTGGCGGATCTTGAAAACGGCTACCTCTGGCCGAAGTGTCCTGAAGTAGCGGTCCATGTCATCGAACAGAACTGAAATGCCCTCATCGAGGATGAAACTAGCCTTGTCAGAAGTGACTTTTAGTACGTGGTATGTAATATTATAGGACTTGAGTTCTTCGGCCACCTGGTTTTGTGTTCCGGGTATTCGGTCTGTAATAACATATATCTTGCACCCAGCTTCGGCCATTACCATGGTAAAAAAGCTGAAAAATTCGGGATATTCTGAAATAGTTCCATCCAAATCCACAGCTATTTTGATCGTTTTGAGACCAGAATCCATGTTCTTTGTCCTGTTTTAACATGTGCTATGGCTGATAATATCGAGCTTTACTGTTTTGGCAACACGATTTTTAGATTTTTTTTTAATACTTGACAAGGGAGACGTCCGATAGTTAAAATAGGCTATGAAGGCAAAATGGGTAGCCGCGTAACTGAATGGAGTTGGTCGAAAGCGAGGAATGGATAAGATGAAGCAATTGTTAACAACAGGTGAAGCTGCCGAAGTTTGCAAGGTTAGTCAACAGACCATAATTCGGTGTTTCGATTCGGGAAGGCTTGAGGGATTTCGTATCCCAGGCTCGAAGTTTCGCAGGATTCCACTGCAGAGCCTGATCAAGTTCATGAAGACTAACAATATCCCTCTCGACAATATTGATTCCGGCAAGAAGAAGGTTCTGGTAGTGGATGACGATCCTGAGATAATCGAATTAATTGTAGATATTCTCAGCCGAGATGCGAGGTTCGAGATCAAGACCGCATCGAGCGGATACGATGCCGGGATATTGACTCAGCAGTTTAGGCCAGATCTGATTTTGCTCGATTATATGCTTCCTGACGTGAACGGAAATATTGTTTGTCAGACGATTCGCAAGAACGTGGAATTCGAAGATATAAAGATCATAATTGTCAGTGGCGTTGTCAAGCAGGATGAGATCGATCAGTTATACAAGTCCGGCGCCGAAGATTTCATAAGAAAGCCGTTCGATATTGAGGAATTTACCAGCAAGGTGTCATCAATACTGCAATTGCAGTAATCGGTGCGCATCAAATGAATTTCTATATTGAACCGGCCAAAGAGGAGGTAGCAAGAAGATCAAATGCCGGAAGGAATAATTGACCAAACGATCCCCGAAAAGATTGAAGCAGCCGTACGTCGCCTCACTGGGATTTCTATTTTGCCATCGGTTGCAGCCAGTTGTATTTCGCGGTTTACCGCCAGTAACTTCTCATCATCGTCCGTTGCCGATATTGTACAATCAGATCCAGCACTTGCGGTACTTCTCTTTGATGCGCTCCGGCGCGAGGGTATAGTAGTCGATAGCCGAAAGATATCCATTCGCCGGGCGTTGAGCAAGCTGCCGACAGCGGTTTTGCGGGAAGCTCTTTTATCGGCGAAGGTTCTTGAGGTATCCAACCACGTAGCCGAGGCCGAGGCGGTCTTACCACGAAAAGAGCTTACGCGCCACAGTTTGGCTGTTGCATGTTGTGCCAAAACGATAGCCGAGATTACGTTGTGTACATTCGATCCGGATGAAGTTTACTTGGCCGGTCTTTTGCATGACATCGGAAAATTCGCTCTTGCTGAATTAATGCCAAAAAGTTTCGCTCGCATTGTCGATCAGGCCAGGTCGCAAAAATGTCCAGCCAACCAGATCGAACGAAAGCACCTTGGTATCGATCACACTATTTTAGGAAAACGCATCATTCAAAGGTGGTCTCTGGGCCAGAATGTTTCCCTTGCAATATGGCTACATCACTTGGATGCCGCTACGATTTCGAAGGGCATACCACAGGCCGAGATTGCACAGATCGTTCAGTTGGCAGATTGTATTGTTCGCAAATCAGGTATTGGCGATAGCGGAAGTTACGATTCCACAGAGACAATCCCACAATACGCACAGTCGCTTTCGATTGATATTGAAAAGATCGATCAAATAAGTGAAGCCCTCGACGAGCAGATCAAAAAGAAATGCGAAGTCCTGGGTCTCGATGCGCCTGATGCTCCAAAGAACCTTTCAGCCGCGATTAGTTCTACTGCAGTTCAATTGGCAAGAGAAAATACAAAGCTAACCTCGGAGAACCAAAATCTTCAAAGCTCTTCGGGCCATGTAAAATTTGTTTCTGAATTTCTAAAGAGCGTCGAGCCTCAAGCCGGGGCAATAGAGGTAGCCCAGAGCCTTGCGGTGTGCTGGCAGAAATATTTTCAGACGGGTAAAGTGTGTCTCTATCCTGTCACCGGCGATGGCCCAGCTTTACTTGACGTGGTGGTAGTTGAGAATCTTGCACAGTCGTCTATCGTTTCAGTAGAAGTACCAACAAGTTCATCTTTGGTACCTGCTGTTTTTCGAGACGGATTTGACATGATCGATGCCGCCGGCCAGGTTGACTGGTTGTTCGATCAGTTGGAGACGGAATTTGAACCGAGCCAAACCAAACTGATTCCTTTGCTAAGCGGCCACAGAGCCGTCGGTCTTCTCGCGTTCGAACTTCGTTATCCCGGTGACATGGAATTGTTCCGTGAGACTTTTGAGGCGGCTACGTCAATTGCGGCTGTCGTTCTCGATATGGCGCTGAACTTCTCGCACCAGCAGAATTTCGCCGAGCATTTCGCAGCCCTTCTTTCTGCGAATAAGCCCTTAGCCCCACCACAGGTCCAGCCTGAAATTCAACAGCACATTCCTCAGCCGCAGGAAGTAATCGAGCAGTCACTTGATGCCTTAGCCGAAATGGCCGGAGGCGCCGCACACGAGCTGAACAATCCTCTTTTAGTCATATCAGGAAGGGCACAATTATTAGCCAATGCCGAGACCGATGAGAAGAAGCAGGGAATCCTTAGGCAGATCCAGCAAAACGCCAGCCAACTTTCCGGCATTATAAACGATTTAATGATATTCGCTGCCCCCCCTGCCCCAAAACCGGCACCAACACTAATCAAGCAAATACTCGACGAGTCTGTCCAGTTAGCCAGACAAAAAGCAGCCGTCGATCATATTAACGTGCAGTCCGAAATAGCCGACGGACTCGATACTGTCTTCGTGGATTCAGCCCAGATAGTTTCAGCATTTGCAAACGTAATCTGCAATTGCCTCGATTCTTATGAGGACAAGCTCGGACCGATCAAGATCACAGCCAAGAGCATAGACGATTTTGTCGAGTTCCAACTAAGCGACCTGGGCCGAGGAATGGACGAACAAAAAGTAGCAAAAGCCGCCCAACCATTTTTCTCTTCCCAACCAGCAGGCAGAAAAAGAGGAATGGGCCTCGCCCACGCCCAAAGATTCATAGAAATAAACAAAGGCACCCTAAAAATCAAAAGCCAACCAGAAACAGGAACCATCGTAACAATCCTATTGCCGTCCAAATAGATTCATCCTTTTCAACTTGAATGGTTTTTATTTGTCATGCTGAGCGAAGCGAAGCATCTGGCTTTATGAGGAGGTTTTTGTTCTATTGCGGACGGTAGCACCAGTAGAATGGGCAACTTGCTTGCCCGTGCGGATATGTTTGTCATTCCTGCGTCCCCCTGTCATTGCGAAGGAGCGAAGCGACTGCGGCAATCTCAACCACGCAATACTACTGACGAGATACGCAATACGAACTTTCATCACCCAGCCAGGTAGGGGGCGATGTATCGCACCAATTCTCCTCTTTGTCATTTCGACCGAAGGGCCTGCCCTGAGCGAAGCCGAACGGGACCGCCAATACCCACACACACCGTCATTTCGACCGAGCGAAGCGAGCGGAGAAATCTATTAAAACAACCATCCGGCCTTGCCGGATTCAAATAAACAATCAATTATCATTCATCAATATCGCAGATCCGTCCATGGCGGAATCAATTAGAATGCCGTTAGGTCCACGAGAATGGCTATTACAGACTCTATGAAAACCGTTATTTAACATATTTTTCGAACTCTTTGTATTTATCCCAACTAGGATGACTTTTTCTAAGTCTCGATTTTTTTATACGGATATTCCTGTATTTCTTGTTGGCTATCGATAGTGATGAACGAACGATTCCAACATCTGAAAATCTTCCCTTTGGTCTTCTTTTTATGTCCCCTGGAGGATATTTTTCTTCATAACGCAAGAAAGCATCCTGGCCGCGTTGAATCTGCTCATCTAATCCTCCAATTGTGTGGATATCCGCTGCAATCACTTCTTCAACAAGTGAAGATACACTACCTGTAAAAGAATGCTCCCGATCAGGAAATGTACTTTTCAAATACGTCGATAGAGTGTCAAGATTTATCTCCTCGCCAGCTATACCCACAGCTTCCTCTGCTTTTTGTTCGACAATCTGCTTGGATTCCTGACCCTTCTGAAAGAATAACTCAAAATGCGAATCGGCTAAGTAAAACAATGCGCTTAATGCATTAAAATCCTTTCTCAGTTCAGAAGGAATCGAATGTGGCGACTTATAATCTAAATAATGGGATATTGTTGCCCACGAATGCATCGCAATCGTTCGTACTTGTATCTCAAAGCCTAAGTCCTTTATGTCATTATAGCGGTGGCCACTAAGAGCAGATGGGAGTTTACCTATATAATGTACCGACATGTATCCGAATTCTACTTCCGGCCTGGACAAAATTTTATCGTCTTTATCTTCGATATCAAAGTTTCCTTCAATGATATCTCCGATCTTCTTCATATCAGATAAAAACAGGCAGATTATACGAACCCCGCAAATATCAACTATATTATTGATATCATCGAGTTCTTGTTCTCCATATTGCCGTTGTGTCTTTGCAATGACCGAATCCAATTCCTTTATGCGCCCATCGATCAGATGATAAGGAATTTTAGCTTTCTTTAATTCCTCTTTTAAGCTGTAAATTACTTCATTCTTGAGCTTTTCATATTTGGGCTTGCGGCTTGAATATTCGCTTTTAATTGCATCTAAGTCCATGATCGCTTTTCCATAATTATGTTATCTCTTGATACATGACACAATAATAATCAATATACATTAAAACCACAAAAACAATATTTATCAACAGCAGGTAAAATCAAAGACCTGCCCTGAAAACAACGTAGTTCACGAGCCTGTCCCGACCGACCCCCGGCGCGACGGGAAATTGTCGGGCTTGCCAATCCTGCCCCTGGATTTTAAGCGGTTTTTCGTATCAAACGTGCAAAAGGTTAGAGATCAAAAAAGATTTTTTTTAAATTTTTTATCTCCTTTACCCACAAGCACTTACGGCCTTTAAACACAAAATAATCCCTCAATTTTCGTTCAATTCATGCAAACTCCTCTAATTATAGAGGGCCACGGTGCCCCAACGGTAGGATGGGCAAATTTATTGCCCATGCGGAAAATTAAATATTCATAATTATTCGGAGAAAATCAAAATGAGTACAAAAAAACAAAAAGACGCAAACAAAGAAAACGCAAAAAAATCAACTGGACCAAAAACAACCGAAGGAAAAGCAACTTCAGCACAAAACGCCGTAACACACGGCCTGACTGCAAGTTACGACGTAATCAAGTCCGAAAGCCAGGAAGATTTCGACCTCTACCGTCACGAAATGATCGATGAAATGGACCCCTTCGGTCCAATGCAGC
>SDBT01009460.1_pt1 | contig 15804 bp, 33 predicted proteins | sample 2277101 | NCBI WGS metagenome assembly SDBT01 (sample SAMN10404973, study PRJNA504765) | marine sediment metagenome | isolation source: marine sediment core GS10_PC15, 103 cmbsf | place: Arctic Ocean: Southern Knipovich Ridge | collected 2010 | reverse complement strand
AGATGAATATTATAAGGATCAGGAAAACGATGATCAATTATTTATCTGATTAAAAATGGTTTAGCATTTCGTTTTTTGAGCCTTGGCATTAACTTAACTAAAATGGAAAATATAACAGTCAAAGGTGAGCTTCTTTTTGAATTAGGAAGCAAACAACAATGGATTAACCGAGTGCCACAAATACTGCCTGAAAAAACAAGGGGTGGCGAACAATGGATTTGGGTTGATAAAAATGGAAATGTTTTTGAATGTGGATTAGACTTTAAAACAGCAGATGAAGAAGCGACTTATCCCTGCAAAGTTTATAGACTTGAAAGTGTGGCTATTAAACATACCCAATAAATAAAAACCATTATGGAAAAGACTAAAAATACCCTACCCGAACCACTGAAGAAAGTTAATTCTAATAAGCTAGATTTTCTCGAAGTAGCATTACGGTGTTTAGTGGGTCTTTGCCTTATCGCTATATCGATGTTGATCTATCTTCTGGCAGTTAATTTCTTACTTATGATATTTATAGAGCGTTATGGACTTTTGTTTTGTGGCGGAATAGGTAGACGCTTATCCAGCAATCCGAAAACCCCAATTGGATGGATCACGTAAACACATGGGATGATCTTTTTCAAATAGCCAAACAACAGGGAATTACTGAACAAAAATTCTGGAATATGAAACCGAAAGACTTCTACGTAGAAAGAATCGAACCCGGGCTTCACAATAATTCAAAAATCAGGAGAAACAAAAAGCTATTCAGGCTTATAATCCTGCTTTCTGTAATCATCATTTCAATAGTTATATTACTATCTAGAACATGTTTGACATAAATCCCCTTAAAACAAAAACCGAACAGCGGGAAGAACGCAACCAGAAACAAGAATATAAATCAGAAAATATAAAAATAGAATCAATGGAAATGATTGAAAATATCAGAATTGGTAAAAGGTGCCTTAATCAATTAGAGAGGGATATCGAAAACGGGAAAAACTTCCCGGCAATATCTGATATTGCAATTGCCGTACGAGCGCGAACACTTGAATATGCTTTAATGAACGATAAAATACCCGTTAGGGATATTGGTGCAAAAAGAGGGGCCTATCGTGGTACGAAATACAGAAAATCATACGAAGCTGCTGAAAATTATTTGCTGCGTGGCGAATGGGAAATAAAAACGCGCCTTTGGTGGCTTGAAAAAAACTCAATGAAAACAAAAAATAATAATGGAAATCAGACTTAAAAAACTCACACTCAGAAACTTCATCTGATATGGAAGAAGACTTATTCATGACGGATTCAATCAGGACAGTGAGTGGTATGTATGTAAACGTCTTCAATCCTGATCCTGAAACCTTATGCATTGAAGATATAGCTCATGCGCTTTCTCACCAATGTCGATTCGGTGGGCATTTACCGGAGTTCTATTCGGTGGCACAACATTGTATTTACTGTTGTGAGGAGGCACCACCACATTTGAAAGTGGAGGCATTACTTCATGATGCCAGTGAAGCATACTTGGTGGATATTCCTAGACCTATCAAAAAAAAACTTCCTGATTATAAAAAGCTAGAAGAAAATCTAATGAGGGTGATATCCAGGAAGTATAACTTCACCTTTCCGATGTCGATAGAAGTAAAAAAAATTGATGATAAAGCGCTACAAATGGAATGGAATAAATATATGCTCGGTGATCAATACGACTGGTTGTTTGACTCTTCTCCCGAAGAGGTTAAAGATAGTTTTCTTGATTGTTGGATTTCCATAAACGATAATAATTAAAAATCACTTATATATGAAAAATAATACTGTAAATAGAGGGGAAAATCAAACCCGCATTTATGATCTCCAGAAACAATTAAAGGAGATTGAGCATCAAATCAGGGAAGATCATCAAAAGGATATTAATAATGAGAATCTTGTCAAACAGAAGAATAAAAATGAATTGTCCATCCGGGAAACTACCATTAATCTTTGCACCCAGGATATTGAAGATTCCGTAAAGGTAATTGTAAAATTGAATCTTCAAAATAAATCTCTGTTAAATCACGCCGATGACCTTCGATCAGAATGGCGAGATGTTAACAGTGAGGAAATAAAATTCAAGGAAAACGAATTTATCTGTCCGACTTGCAAACGAGAATTTGAATCTTTCGATGTTGATACCAAGAAAGGAGAATTAACAAAGAATTTCAATATTGATAAGATTGAACGCTTGAAGGGGATTTTGGAATATATTGAATCAGCAGTAAAAGAAATGGAAACTAACCTTCATCTGGTCCATGGTCGTAAGGTACATATCCAAGGTTTACAAAATACGATTGAATCCACATCATGCGAGATTGAGGATATTAAGGCCCGGATTGAGAAATTACAACAGTCCCCGGAAGAGCCAGTCCAATCCATTGAATCATTAATTGAATGTAACGGAGATCACAGGACACTAACAGCCAAAGTCAGTGAGCTTAAATCATACTTAAATCAGGACGAACGAAAAACAGAACCGAAAATTTTATAATGCAAGGACAGAAAGTAAACATCAATACTGGATATAGATTTGGCCGACTTGTAATAATAAAAGAGGCGAATCAAAGGAGTAACGGTAGATGAATTTTATGTAAATGTGATTGTGGTAAAATCAAAGAATTTCGTTTGTCTCAACTGAGGAGAAAAAGCAACCCTTCAAAGAGCTGCGGTTGTTACAAAGATGAAATATTTGTGTCCAGAAATACTAAGCACGGTCTTACTAGCAGAAACAATAAACCACTATTGTATGGTGTTTGGGTATCAATGAAGCAAAGATGTTTCAATAAAAAAAGCCAACCATATCAATATTATGGGGCCAGGGGCATAACCGTGTGTGCGAAATGGTTGAACTATAATAGCTTTCATAATTGGGCGATCCAAAACGGATATAAAAAAGGCTTAACAATTGAAAGAATTAATAATGATGGGAACTATTATCCTTCTAATTGCCAATGGGTAACCCAAAAAGAACAAAATCATAATAAAAGTACAAGCCGAAAAATAACATTTAACAGTGAAACATTGTGTTTGTCTGAATGGGCTGAGAGGTTAGATATTAGCCCATCTGGATTAAGTAAAAGGTTGAAAAGGTGGCCTATCAGCGAAGCTTTAACGCAACCAGTGAAAAAACAATTTGTAAGATGAAATTCAAATCAGAAATTGAAGGATTAACCGGCAAAAGGGTAACTATTGCAGATAAAGGAATGGAAATTGATTTTAATAAAGTGTTTTAAATGAATTACCGGGAATTTTTAGATCAGAAATCTCATTCAAGTATAAATTACGGAATTGATCCTGATTTTATGCCTGATTACTTGTTTGATTTCCAAAGATATACCGCTGAATACGCAATTAAAAAAGGAAGATGTGCGGTATATCTTGATACCGGATTAGGCAAAACAATAATTGAATTAGTGATTGCTGTTAATTATATCAGAAAAACCAATAAGCCAGTATTGATAATTACGCCTTTGGCCGTTGCGTTTCAATTCATAAGGGAGGCCGAAAAATTTGGAATAGATGATATTATGTATTCCAAAGACGGCAAGTATAATACTAAAATTGTGGTATGTAATTATGAGCGGTTGGATAAATTCAATTACACTGATTTTGACGCTGTATTGTTGGATGAAAGTTCAATCCTTAAAAACTTTAAAGGAATGATCAAAAATCAGATCACTACATTCCTTAAAAAAGTCAAATACAGATACTTGTTTACTGCCAGCCCATCACCAAATGATTTCACAGAATTAGGAACCAGCTCTGAGGCGCTGGGGTATGTGGGATATACGGATATGCTCACCAAGTTTTATACCAATAATGAAAAAACTATAAGCCCCATGAATATAGGGGTTCAGTGGATATTAAAAGGTCATGCAAAAGATGATTTTTTCAAGTGGGTTAGTTCCTGGTCTATATCAATGAGAAAGCCATCTGATTTAGGATTTAGTGACGAAATATTTATCTTACCTGAATTGATTACAAAATACCACTCTGTTAAAAATGAAAAGAATTTGATAGTTAACGGGCAGATACAATTATTCAACGCAATAGCAAAGAGGTTAACTGAAATCAAATCAGAGCAAAGGATGACTATTGAAAAAAGATGTGAATTGGCTTATGAATTGGCTCAGGGTCATAGCGTATCCGTGTATTGGTGTAACCTCAATGATGAAAGCTCAATGATAAAACAACTAGATCCGGATGCACACGAAATTAAGGGATCAATGAATCTGGATAAAAAAGAAGAAATACTATTAGCGTTTTATAATGGCACTATCAAAAAACTTGTTACAAAGCCATCAATGACAGCCTTTGGATTAAACTGGCAACACTGCAATCATACTGTATTTTTCCCTAGTTTTTCTTATGAACAGTATTATCAGGCTATTAGAAGATTTTGGAGATTTGGGCAAACTAAAGAAGTGCTATGTGATTTAGTTTATTCCGATGGTCAAAAAAGGGTGATCGATGCGCTAATGGCAAAGGCTGAAAAGGCCAACGAATTATTTAGCAAACTTAATTCAACACTGCATTCTGATTTTAAAGTTAACATAGTAGAGTTTAACAATAAATTACAACTACCTAAATTTATGCAAAATGGTAAAGGATCAAATAACAACTAACGAATACACAATTATTAATTCGGATTGCATGTATGTGCTTCCTGATCTTGAAGATAGCTCAATTGATTTATCTGTATATTCTCCACCTTTTGCAGGGCTGTATAATTATTCAAGTTCTGAGAATGATTTTTCTAACTGTGAAACTAAAGAACAATTTTTAGAACAATATGAATATCTGATTAAAGAAATTGCAAGGCTAACAAAGCCAGGAAGGATAACGGCCGTTCATGTTACGGACATAATGGATAGTAAAAGCGGGGAGATGTGGGATTTTCCACATGAGGTAAAAAAGATCCATTCAAAATATCATTTCAAACACAGAAATACTATCACTATTTGGAAAGAGCCTTTAAAAGTCAGGATGCGTACAATGGTCAGATCATTGATGCACAAATTAATAGTCGAGGACTCAACGGAATGTTTTACAGCGATGCCAGACTATATTTTAATATTCAAAAAGATTGGTGAAAATAAAGTCCCGGTAACTCATGAATTTGGAATGACACACTACGCCGGATCTGTTCCTGTTTTGCCTGAAATGTTAGAAAAATACGGAACATTTGATCAATTAAAAAAGAAGTATGCCGGGTGGAAAGATCCGAAAACGAATAAACTTTCTCACATCATTTGGCAGCGTTACGCCTCTTCTGTCTGGGATGATATAAGAATTGACAATGTATTGAAGTTCAAGGAATCAAAAGATGAGGATGACGAAAAGCACGTACACCCATTGCAATTAGATGTTATTGATAGGATAGTGGAATTGTATTCTAATGAGGGAGAAATAGTCTTGGATCCTTTTATGGGTGTGGGATCAGGAGTTTATTCTCCTGTTTCCATGGAACGCAAAGCGATGGGAATTGAATTGAAAGAAACATATTACAAGCAAGCAAGCAAAAACCTATCAGAAGTCAAACACAGGAATAAGCAAATAAAAATATTTTAAATGGCCAATGTTTAACAATGACGCATTAGGGGGTATAAGGCCAGCCCCCTTTATTTAAAAGAAAACATAAAATCATGGAAATCTTCACAGGAGAAATACCCAAAGAAGTACAAAGCGATATTGAAAAAGAAATCAATGGTTTATTTGAATCATATGCTTTTTTAAAAGAAGAATTTGAGGAGGCTTGGGATGAAATTAAGAAAAAAGAAGGGTCCCGGGATAGAGATAAGCTGATCCACGAACTCACCCAGGTCGCAGCGGTTGCCATTCGGACAATAGTAGAACTGAAAGAAAACAAAATAAAGTTCGTATGAACAACCCATTAACCAAAATAGGGCGAATAAAAAACAACCTTGAAAAAATCAGGGAGGTTCTGGATGCTGATATAATCGACACAGATATTCAAATGGTACAAAACAAAGGCTTAAAAATATCTCAATTGATAGGTAGTTCTGCAGAATGCAAATCCAAGGCAAAGGGATGTCTGGAAATAGCCAGGTTAAAAGCACTGAGTCTGATTCAAAAAGAACCTCTCGGATGGTCGATCATGAGCAAAAAAATGGATGCTATGTGTGCCGATGAGGTTGAATTACTTGAATATGCTGACCGGATTAATTCATCTTGTGTTCATTCGCTGGATTATTTGAGGTCAGTGATTAGTTTGTACAAAACGGAATACGAATACGAACATAGGAGTATATGAAAGTACTTAACCTTTATGCAGGTATCGGCGGCAACCGCAAACTTTGGGAGGATGTGGAGGTTACTGCCGTTGAAAACAATCCTGAAATAGCAAAGATTTACCAGGACTTTTTCCCGGATGATAAAATGGTTATCGGTGATGCACATCAATATTTGCTTGATCATTTCAAGGAGTTTGATTTTATCTGGAGCTCTTTCCCATGTACTACACATACAAGAATGAACGTGAATTTTAGCATTATAAGATACCCGGATTTCGGATTATATCAGGAGGTTGTTTTTTTAAAGGCTTGGTTTAAGGGGAAATTTTGCGTTGAAAATGTGATCCCTTATTATGATTTTATTATTCCCGATGTACCAACACAACAATTTGACAGGCATATTTTTTGGGCAAACTTTATTATTAACACAACAGATAAACGAAATCCACCAAAGCAAATAAAAAATATTATAGCCCAGAAAACGAAGAGGAAGCGAAAAAATTATGATGGGGACATTGTTAATATAAAATCGTCAATGCCTCGTTTTGGGTTTGATTTATCTGGCATAAAGTTGCAATCCCAGAAAGATGCTTTATTGCGAAATGCGGTTAATCCTGAAACCGGCCTGATGATCCTCAATTGTGCCAGAAAAATAATAACAAAACAGAACATAAACCAGATAGATATTTTCGAATAATAATCAAAATACCATGGACTCAAAAGAAAAAAAAGTAATTGATCATTTACGGTTTGGAGGAACATTAACCGAAATGGAATGTATGTTAAAATTTGGCCGTTCCAGGTTAGCGGATATTGCTTACAGAGCCAGGGAGCAAGGAATTAACATCCGGGGTAAGCCAATAAAAGGGGCAAAACATTACGTTTATAAATTGGAAAAGTGAAGTTATGGAAAATAAAATTAAACCAATTATTGAAGAAGAGCTTTATTGCTTAGTGGCAGCAGACGGTACCCCACAACCTTCATCTCTCGGTGAAGATCTTATCCAGTCAATGGCATTCATGTATATGCTTAAAGAAGCGGGAATGGGGATGTCGTTGGACGAATTGAAAAGGAAAGGGTTTACATTCGAAAAAGTTATAGTAACGATTGTTCAAGCTAAATCCCCCGATAATGGATAAGCTTAAACAGTACGTAATAGGTGCAATGATAGGCATGTGCTTTGAATATGCTTATCGGGCAGATTCTGATGTATGGCACTTGCCTTTAATTATAGGTATATTTCTGAGTTTAATTGCTGCAATTGACGTGATAACAACTTCAAAATAACTAAAGACTGAAATTATGAAAACGCTAATACAAATTGCATCACAGGTTAATGACTTTAATGAAGCATTTAAAAAAGGGGACGCGGTTACGATCAAAATGGATGATGGGAGTAGAAAGATTTGTACCGTTAAATTTCCGGCAACATTAATGAACCGTTCACCCGTTGGATGGTTCAATGAAATTTCCGGATGTTATGATCTCAATAGAGTTGTAAATTTCTACTAAAGACCTCAAATAATGCCAATGACTTTTAAACAGGGGTTGGATTTTTTCCCTCATAATTGCGGGGAATTTGATGACAATCTTGAATATATATTAGCCTTGCATGGCTCGGACGGATATTACATTTATTTCCGTTTGCTGGAAAAAATATACAGCAAAGAGGGATACTACATGAAGGCAGATCATAAGACCCTCACGCTGTATTCTACCAAGATATGCAAGCCTATAAAGGTAATTGAGACTGTTTTAAAGGATCTGATAAAAGAGGGCTTATTCAATCAGGAATTATACGATAAGCATCAAATAATAACCAGTGCCGGAATACAAAAAAGATTTTTGAAAATAACAAAACTACTCAGAAGAAAGGAAATCAGAATAATTGATGAGTACATTATTGGTATAGATGCGATCGCAATAGTTAATAATGATGACATTAATGGAATAGATGACGACATTAATAAACAAAGGAAAGGAAAGGAAAAGAAAGGAAAGGAAATTATAAATAAAGAACCTCCTGACAGAAATTATTTAAGTGTTGAAGATTTAACGGTTTACGATGTACTGGAACACCTTGAAAATAACTACAAACTTCAATTCCCTAATTGGCAAAAGTTATATCCATTAGCCAACATTCAACAGTGTGCCGATAGCTTCATGTTAAAGAATGCCTTTGAAACATTCAACGATGAAAAGCATTTTAAAAATGCCTTTACTAAATACCTGAAGGAAGTCCAACGGGATAACGAATTCAAAAAGGGCAAATTCAAAAAGCCCGATGAAACACCAGACAAACTATCTTATGCAATCGGAGAACAATAATTCGTCCATAGTTAATTATTCGAATGAGTTGGGAAAACTCCCACCCCAGGCAATTGAGATTGAAGAGGCTGTACTTGGTGCGTTGATGTTGGAAAGGAATTCACTCTATAAGGCTGTTGATATCCTCAGACCGGAGGTATTTTACAAAGAAGCTAACCAGGAAATTTATAATGCAATCCTTGAACTGTTTTCCGAGAATAAACCGATTGATATTTTAACAGTAACCAATCAATTAAGGGATAAAGTAAAGCTGGATATTGTTGGTGGCGCTCATTACATCACCAATTTAACAACCCGGGTGCAATCATCGGATAATGTTGAATATCATTCAAGATTACTTTTAGAGAAATATATCAAAAGGGATATTATCAGGCTTGGATCCGAGATGACAAATCAAGCTTATGAAGATTCAACGGATGCCCTGGAACTTCTTGATAGTGCCAATATAAGATTAACAGGATTAAATGATTTCATTGACAGAAAGAAAGCTCAAAAATTCGGTGATGTTTTGGATGAATCCCTGAAAAAGATTCAGGATGCCATTATTTCAGATAATCATATAACCGGAATTCCTTCAGGTTTTATTGATCTCGATAAGGTTACTCACGGCTGGCAGGAATCAGATTTAATAATTCTTGCAGCCAGGCCAGGAATGGGAAAAACAGCCTTAGCAATTCGACTTGTGGCAGAAACGGCAATTAAAAACAATATTCCTTGTGCTTTCTTTAGTTTGGAAATGTCCAACATTCAGTTAATTCAAAGAATTCAAGCCGGGGAATCATTAACATATCTTGAAAAAATAAGATCCGGTGAACTGTCATCAGAGAGCTATGAAAAAGTAAAATCAGCCAGTCAGAAAATGTCTTCAGCACCCCTGTATATTGATGACACCCCGGCGCTGAAACTAATTGAACTCAGGGCTAAAGTTTATAATCTGATTGTCAGGTATGGAATTAAAATGTTTGTCGTGGATTATATTCAATTAATGGATTCTACAGGCAATACAAGGAATGAGGAGGTAGGTAGAATATCCAGGGGATTGAAAGCCATTGCAAAAGAATTTAACATGCCGGTAATAGCATTATCACAACTTTCAAGAGCAGTTGAAAACAGAGGAGGCGAAAAAAGACCTCAATTGTCTGATTTGCGAGAATCAGGAGACATTGAACAGGATGCCGACCTGGTTATTTTCCTGTATCGCCCGGAATATTACAAAATTGAACTTGATTCGACCGGGAAATCGCTAAAAGGAGTATGTGAATTGATAATAGCCAAACACCGGAATGGAAGATTAAAAGATATCTGGTTAACATTTGATGGAAATAAGCAAATGTTTTATGACTATATGGAAACTTTAGGATCAAATGACTATTCCCAACAGTTGGGACAAAAAGACCCATTTTAATATGATTATACAAAGCAACGGAATGGGTACTCAATCACTGGCTATGTATTTAATGTCCAGCACGGGATTATTGCCACGTTTTGATTATTCTATTTTCGTGGATTTGGGAAAGGAAAAGACAAAGACCTATGAAATATTGTCTTGGTTGTTAAAGTGGCAAAAGAAAAACAATGGAATTCCTATTGAGGTAGTTCGCGAAAAAAACCTTTATCAAGACTTACTTAATAAAGAGAATTCAACTGGACAGCGATTTTCCTCTATACCAGCATTTACAGCTGGGGATGGGATGCTCAAAAGACAATGTACCACTGAATACAAGATTGAACAAATCAAGTGGCGGACAAAACAATTATTGGGATTGGGTAAGAATTCACGGTTTCCCAAAATCATTGATTATATAGGATTTTCAATTGATGAACTGACCCGTGTGTCAAGGCCACCCATTAAGGAGAAATGGCACATAAAAGTATTCCCATTCTGTAACGCCTGGGCCTCCTATCTGAAAATTGGACATAGGCAGGATAAATTCTTCCCTGATCATGGTGTAACAAGATTGTGGCTAAAAAGGTGGATAATAAAAAATGGATATCCCGATCCGGGAAAACAAGAAGAGCTATTTAACTGCACATCAGGAGTGTGCCACATTTAATATGAAAAAAAGCATAACATTCAGTCAAGTTTTAGAAAAGTTGGAATTCGAAAAGGTCAATGAGGATCAAAATTATGTCTACTACGTAAGCGAAAAATACGGAAGGGCCAGAGTAGTAATGTTCAGGGGTAGGATAGCATGCGTAACGGTTGAAAGAAAAACATATTCGACCGCTACGCAATTGGAAAAACATTTAAACAAAAACTGAGATGAGGGGAAAAATAGACCAAAAAATCAGAAGCGTTATTTCCCATATGTTTTTAGGGTATGACAGCAATATGAGTAAAAAGGATTTCGACAAAATGGTTGGTTCATTATGTGATTTTGTTGGAATCATACTTAAAGAATATTCAGAATATTTAGAGAAGCATGGATATACAGATTCTGATTGGAGAGAAGAGGGTCCAAATGCTGTTGATGGATATTTAAATCAAAAACTGAAATGAAACCCGTCGAATTTTATAAAACTCAAGCCTGGAAATACTGCTCACGGTATGTTCTGTTATTTTATTCATTTGATGGATTATTAGTAAAATGTTGCACTTGTGGAAAGATCATCCAGATAAATACCTCTTTGGCTCATTGTGGACATTTAATAAAAATTACTGATTCTTGGGCAACGGCGTTTGAATTTGAAAACTTAGGGCCTCAATGTATGCCCTGTAATCGATACCAGGGAGGCCGATCGGATATCATGAAAGATTGGATGATTTTAAAACACGGATTGACCGAAATCAATAAGATATATATCAAGAAGCACAACTATTGCAAGTTGGTGAAATATCACCTTGATTACTTCAAAGGGTATTATAAAAACCTATTTGATGAACTTGTAAAAGAGAAGGGGAACCCGTGGGCGAAAAGGAATACAGGTATAAGAAGTTATTGATTGTAACCAAAAACCGAAATGAGCGAAAAACTAAAATACCCTACTAAGGCAGTTGGGGAAAAGCATGAAAAAGCACCATCCCAAGCTGATAGGCTTTTAGATTATACGTTTATCGGTAGTTTAGAAAAAGAGCCATTATCTGTGAATTTCTGGCACGTTGAAAAACCAATTAAATCACATAAATAATGAAAAGTCGAATTAAAACTTAAAATTATGGCATCAGACGGATTATTGGATTATGCAAAAACGGGTAAATGCAGAATTTGCTATCGAGTTAGAAAAACAGATGCACAGGTAAAACCAGTTGGAGAAATTAGACACGGATACGCTACTGGTCACATTTGGGAGTGTATTGATGTTGAAGAATGCGAAAAAGCCGCAAAAGAAAGATTAAACGATAGTAAATATAGACCATATAGAAAATTGATAGAAATAGCATTGCATCAAGGCAGGTTCGATTCTTACAAGGTCCTATTCGTAGCATTACACAAAACGTAGGGATATGCACTATTGCACTAACGAGATAAATCATGACTGAAATGAAAAAGCTATTGATAATATTGCTCACACCGTTACTGGTAGGATGCCTGGCATCCAAGTTAACGACAACAGGCGAATTACCAAACTCAAGGCCCTGGGAAATAGTTGCGGGAACCGTTCTAATCGGCGGGATGGTTATATTATTTTATTCTGATATCAGAAAATAAAGACTAAACTTAATATGAAAAAGCCAAAAGAATACAGATTACTCAAAGATGCACCGGGAGTAAAATCCGGGGCAATATTCACATGGGATAAAAAACGGGAATCCTACGTGTATGAGTGGGATCATGAATATGATTACATGTATAACAGGTGGATTATTGGTAAAGAAGAAATGCTAGACCTCGTAAAAGAAGGATGGCTCGAAGAGGTATCGAAATCCAAACCATACTTCTCGATCGAAACGGTTAATATAATTGATTACGAAAGGGAGACCTCAAATTATATGCCTGATTTAAAGAAAGAAATCCTAAAAGTCGAATTGACCTTTATTGGTTCCGGTCGCACGAAATCAATACCAAATTCAAGAATACTTGATCACATAATGAAAACCTTAAAGACGATAGAATGATCAACTTAGACAAACAACTAAAATAAATGCCACATCGACCTCATAAACCTTGTGCATCTCTCAGATGTAAGAATCTGGTAACAAAGGAAAGGTATTGCCCTGATCATATTCATTTGGATACATCAAAGTTCAGGAATAAGAAAGGCAAGACTCATCCATGGTATTATCAGAAGTTCTGGAAGGATCTGAGAGCTTTAAAAAAAACAAAGAATCCATTATGTGAATATTGTGAGGCAAAGGGCAAACTCACACCGGTTTATGCGATAGATCATATTCAGGACTGGAAAAAAGGAAAAACAGAAGATGAACAATGGAGATTGTTTTCAGATTGGGATAATCTTGCTTCAGCTTGTGAAAGTTGTCATAATTCTAAAACAGGGAGGACAAATAAATGATGAATGAAATGAAAATACCAACAGTTAAGATTGAATTTCACGATTTGCCTGATTTTATAATGACCGAAGAACAATATAAAAATGAGGGTAAGTTTATTGGCCTTATAAAAGGAGGTTCGTTTGTTATGAGGAATGTAAAAAAAGTACATCACATTCTGATGGATTCGAAGGATTACCCAACAAATCAATGGGAAGGATAAAAAAAACAAATAAATGATAGCAACAATGAGTACGGATGTGAAATTAACTCCGAGAGAGAATAAAACAATAATTGCCTTAAAGAATGGGGCTGTTTTATTGACGGATTCTAGTGTTGCCGGAGCTTGGGTATGTGGGTACGGAAAAGACTTTAAGATAGGAAATAAAGTCTTTTGGAATCTCGTTGAAAAGAGAAAGATTCAGCAGATGCTAGGCTATCCTTTTGATTATGTGCTATTTGAAAAGGCAGGTATTCTTTATAAAGGTAGGAAATAAAGTTTCACTACTTCAATTGACTAAATAAATGATAGCAACAACAAACAGAGATTCAGACTCAACAGCGACAGATTCAGGGGTTATTTATTATTTAAGGGCTTTTCCACACGATGAATCAGATATTAAAGAGATTGAAAAGGGCTTACTCAATGAAGAAAAAGCCGAAAAAATAGAAGAATTAATTGAGGATAAAAACGGACTTATTGCGCTTAGTCGAATTCATAACGAAAACCCCAGACATCAGGTTAAAATAAAACCGCTCTTCAATAGAATTCATGGAAAGGATAACAGATTAATAGATAAATATAATGAAAAGAATCCAACGTAAAAGATCCAAAGGGTGGAGAATGCCCGAAAACACAAAATATGTAGGAAGACCCGGAAAGTGGGGAAATCCTATTGCACTACGGGGAAACAGTATAATGATTAATGTCAGTCACAGAAGAAAAACACTGGATCCATGGGTGTTCTACCAATTTGGAAACATAGACCATGCCCTTCGAATATATAGCATGATCTTAGACGGATATCAGTTCATAAACCCCGATTTAAAATATTGGTCCGACAAATTCAAGGAATACGATTGGAATGAGTTAAAAGATAAAGATTTTGCATGTTGGTGTAGGCTTGATGAACCTTGTCATGCAGATATTTTAATTAAGAAGATATATGAAAAACAAGGCACCAACGCAGCTGAGGAATTAGCTGAAAAAATAATGAGTTCAGCAATGGGTACATTCAACCAATATAGTACCGAGACCAGACAAATGAAAGACGGCTATAAGGACGAGATTGCCAGAGTGAAGAAGGAAGCAGTAAAAGCTCTTACCGCCTTTGCAGCCTCAGAGATTGAGAGGTTACACGGAATCTTAAAATCAAAAACTAAATGAAAGACACCAAAAAAGCAGAAGACTATTTGGAGGATGTGGACATAAAGGACGTATTGATTAATTTGTCTCAAAAGAAAAATGTTTGGAGAAAAAGGCTGTTATCCCAAATCCTCACCGACTTCGTAGCACATTCGCAGGGAAACAGGGACGGTAAATCACAGCCAAAAATGAAACAATCATCAATCGATAGGGAGAAAACCAGGGGTAAAGACGGAATCTTAAAATCAAAAAACTAAATGAAATACACAGAACTAATTGATCGATCTTATAATATCATTCTATTTGCAATGATAGTCCTATTCCTGGTATGTGCTGCGATCCTGATAATAATCATGGTCATTGAATATATCAGTACCAGTCAATTACTATTCAATACAATCTATGCTTCAGGGCTAATGATCCTGATCAGCATAGGATTAAGTATCTACTTTATTAAAATTAACTCCATGAAGAAATGAATAAGGAAGAACTGAGAAAACAATTCGATGAAGAAACAGCATATCTTGTGATTGAATGTAATTGTAGCGAATATGCCGATTGGCTTGAAAATAAATTATTAAAACAACTCCAATCCTCCCAATCAGAGGCGGTAGTTGAACTGAGAGATGCTTTGATTAAAGCAAAAGAGATTATTAAGACATGGCATGGCTCTGCTGCATGGGAAATATATGATCTACATTCACCAGAAATGAAGCCGATTAATAATGCTATTCAAAAATTCAAAACGGACTAAACTAAAAGGAAAACCATGAAAGCAGATATTGATATACACATATTTGTCAGCGAACCAGATGAAGGAACGGAATGGGTGCATAGGGATTGGTTTTATGCTTTAAAAAAAGTAACAAATAAACAATTAGTCAGATTCGGGAAATTATATCGCAGCAGATCAGCAACAGCGAGAGCAGCTAATAAGTTAGGGAAGGCCGTTCACTGGTATCCAATTTAAACTTCAAACATTATTGTAATGAAAGCAGACATTGAACAACTAAAGGCAATCATATTCAATTCATTGGATTCGGTTTATGTTATGTGCAAGGCATCAGCTAAAGAAATTAACAAATTGAATGGGATGCATCCCATAGAGAATATTCCTTTGAGCATGTACCGTCTTATAATCAATAACAACAAATTGTTTCCGGTTACGAGTTCTCTAAAGGAATTCAATTCATCCTGTGATAGCAGCATGGTTCATGCAAAGGATATAATGGATAACTATAATAACCTCTTGGAGTCAGTCTTTAAATTTGCTGTGTTCGAAGCAAAAATAAACAATGTGGACTCGGTACCACTGCCATTCATTTTACAATCAATTGAAAGGACCAAGGAACAGCTTACCAAAGACCTAAAACAATGAGTACCCCCCCCGTATCGAAAACTTTTCAGG
>SDBT01009459.1_pt1 | contig 15808 bp, 21 predicted proteins | sample 2277101 | NCBI WGS metagenome assembly SDBT01 (sample SAMN10404973, study PRJNA504765) | marine sediment metagenome | isolation source: marine sediment core GS10_PC15, 103 cmbsf | place: Arctic Ocean: Southern Knipovich Ridge | collected 2010 | reverse complement strand
GTGCTGATTTCTATATCAATGTTCATTGTATTATATGCGCCCATAATCATTACATGTTGAAGACTTGTGATTAGGTCTTCTAAGGCACCTTCTTTCTCGTCAATGTCCTCAGCTTCAATCCAACTCATCAAATACATCTGACCTTCTTTACCTTTTAGCCAATCCATACCTTCATCTTTAGCATAATCCATTGACATTTCATCATCGCTGAATTTCTGTTCCTCAGGATAATTTTCACCTGGTCTGGCATTTGAGAATGCCTCTTCAACAGAGTTTAATAGATAATCACCTGGACGGTCACCCATTTCAGCGTCATTCCATCTTTTAACGAATTCATCTTCGAATCCTTTGAACTTTTTTCTGAAACCCATTAAAGCACGTTCTCTACCGCCTACTTGATGACCCCAACGTTCAAAAGCATCACCAACCCACTCCTCTATTTCTAGAGAGAGTTGGTTCATTTTGCCTTCTTCAAGATCAGCTGATTTTAGAGACTCTAATATTTTACGAAAATTAATGGTTGACATGATCACTTCCAAGGTCTTGGATCGTCGTCGTCTTCATCCTTGTCTTCGTCAAGATCTTCGTCTTTTTCTTCATCTAATTCTTCATCATCTGATTCATCTAGATCTTCATCTGGATTAATTTCAGCTTCACCAAGAATATGATATAATGCGTCAATGTCTCTACGCCATTGAATTGCTGAACCTGAACCAGATTCATCAAGATCTTCATCCTTTTCTTCATCTAATTCTTCATCATCTGATTCATCTAGATCTTCATCCTTGTCTTCATCCAACTCTTCATCAGATTCGTCAAGATCATCGTCTTTTGCCTCGTCTAATTCATCATCAGATTCATCAAGATCTTCATCCTTGTCTTCATCTAATTCATCTTCTTTTTCGGTGACAGTGCGAGTCTCTTCATAAAGATTTAGCATGTCACGCATTGATTCAGTTAATGTTTTTCTCATAACAAAATACTCCTTTTCATAAGAGTATTTATCATATTATGAAAAGGTTAGTAAGAACTCTGCATACCGCATTTCAGTTAACCTGAAGAATAAAAATCGTTTTTGAGATTCTTCAGCTGTTGCCCATTCTATTAATTCTTCAGATGGAGCAGAAATGATATGTGCAATGATTTTATATTCAAGATCATTTATCCATTTACTAAAATCTACTTCAGAAATATCTGGTAGGCTGAGTGAGCGATATATGTCAACATAATATATCATGAGAAAGTTAGTAAGAACTCTGCATACCGCATTTCAGTTAATTTGAACACTGCAGGACGTTCATCGTCAGTCTCAAAAATTTCATACTTTTCTGCCCATTTTGTAATTGGAGCTAAAGTTTCAGTTACATCTATAGTGACAATACAGAATTCTTCTTCTAAATTCATCTTTCCAGTCATTAATGTGGCTAATTTCCATTCGTCTAAAGTCCCGTCACCTTCAGTTAATATTTTATCTTGATATTTTTTGACGTAAGATATTTTAGTTGAATCCATAATGGAAATCCTTTTTATAGAATGAAATGGTTCCTCACAAAAAACATCAAGATAATAAATCATTAGATTTCTCTAAAATCCATAATTCTTTGTGGGTTTGCGGCATTTAACCTGCCACTTTGCATTTGAAGTCTGTCTGGCACAATTCTCAAGCTTCGCTTTAGGATTCTTAAGGACCAAACCCTCGTCCTCTTTCGAGTCCAATGTATCAAACAACGCCTCAAAATTACTATCGTGTCGTCTTGCAAGCCAAATTGTATCAGTAATATTTCTGTGGCTAACAGCAGCGCCCTTAGCTTGTGGAAAGATTGTCTCATGCAATAGTTCTTGCCGCTCCAGAAACGTCCGTCCAGTGAGGTTATCACCGTCCCATACCAGAACATCGTGAATATAATTGGTATGCTTGATATGCTTCGTTTTGTTATGAAGCAGCTCTGCAACGAAGACCGACCATGTGGGAAGGGCAGCAAAGAAAGCAACACATTCTTTGGTCGGCGCCCATTGCTTGTGGTCTGCGTCGTGCCGTGTTTTGAAGATCACGCCGTCTGGAGTGTTAAAGATCACACTGCAGGTTCCGTTCTTCTTGACCTGAGCGATCCAGCCACGCCGTTCGTAAAAGCGCATCATACCCTTTGCCAGATTATCATTAGGACGGGGCGGCCAAAGATATGCGTATTTGCTGTATTTGTTCATGCTCATAATATAGCAGATATTGACGTCACTGTCAACCAATTTTATGTTATTCATCTCCATAAAAAATTGGAAAACATCCAGCTTCAATACCATCTTCTAAATGATGTGTTAGAAGCCATGCATTTTTTACACTATTGCATTGTTCAAGAGAATTCAGACGTGTGTTGGTTATAGCATTCTTCGTTTCCATAACCAATAGATGTGGAAGATCTTCTTCACAGAAAACTCGCCTCTTAATACCATTTTCTAATTTCGCTGCGAAACAGAATTCCTCAGTTTGAACGACGACTTCACGTTCATCGGTACTGAACACTATCATTAATGGAAGGATTATAAAAGACAATACAAAAATAATTGCTAAGCCTCCTAATATAATTCTCATGGCTTTGATATCGAAGTCAATATCTTATTGGCCAACAATAGGAAGTTCCACTATTTTGCATCAACCAATTTTCTGCTATAAATTCACATGCCTTCAATGATTCAATTCGAACCATAGCAATTGATGTGGCCCCTTTTTCAATGATAAGCAAATGCGGAAGGTCAGCATCACAAGCAACACGCCGCCTGATTTCCCCTCCATCTTTATCAACATCATCCTCCATACAGATGCCATCAGGGATAGTGGTTGACACCACTGTCTTCACTTTCTCTACTGTCGTGCTCCGTATATAAGAACCCACAATAAGTGCAAGACTAATGAAGGTGTAGATCGTAAAAGGGTTGCAGCTAACGAGTAGAACAATTTTTAAGATAGTAGGCATCAAAACCTCCTGTTATATATGATCATGAAAAACTTCATGCGGGAGAATATTGGCATTCACCCGCCAATACATACCGCCCATCTTCTAGTGCAATTATCGTGAGAAATGGATCGACCATATCATCACGAACAATCTTACCTTTGATTCTATGGGAGGTATCATAGTTGAAAAGCACGGAGACATCCTTGCCGAGGTATAGCCCCTGCTCCGGGAAATTTTTGATGTCGATATTTTTATTAACACCCATCGTCGTATCCTTCATTGTGAATTTGTGGCGAAAAGCCCGCCGTAACGGGCTTCTCAATTTTGTTTGAATTACGCGGCCAGCTTGGCCTCGCGCCGCGCCAGGCGCTTACGAGCCGCAGCGCGAACGCTACCAGTCAGGGTGGGAATCAGCGCCTTAAGGGCGTCGATCTCGTTCACGGTGTCAATCCCGCTAACGCCGAGCCAGTCCTTGCCGACGGTCACCTTGAAAGTGCGACCCTCGTCGTTGGTCACCTTCACGTAGCCAGCACCAGCAGTGCCAACACGCCGCTTGCCAGCGCCCTCAAGCGAACCACCCCAGGGAGTGTAACCCTGCACCAGGGTAAACAGACCGGTCAGCGGCTTGTTACGGTAAGTACCGTCAGTGATGTTGATCGTAGTCATGTCGTTCTCCATTTCCATTTGTTGTTTGTTTCTTCACTTACTATCTTAGCAGGTTGGATGGTTGGTGTCAACCAAAGAATGCATCAATTACCAACTCTTTTCAACTCATCCTACAGGAATGAGAAGAACGAAAGCAATTACAGCGACAATTATAACACTGCAGAATGCAATCTTGTTGATTTGATGATTAGTCATTTGTCATCTCCATGTTACATCTCTTTCAGTATAACAAATTGGACAGTTGGTGTCAACCTAAAGAACCAGCTTATAATACCAAACAGTGAACAGATCAGGGTTGTTTCCAACACATAGACCAAAGAGATCCTTGCTGGTCATCTTGATATCTCCACCTGCTTGAGCTGAGATACCGTTAATGCCACCTGCCAATGCTCCAAGCTCAATGTCACCAGCAGCAACAATCTGTAAGCCATTAATTTTCGCGGAAGAAGAGAAATGCACGGTTGCATTGGTAAAGATTTGAACGCCGCCACCTTTCTTACATTTGTCAGGTAGACCAACCTCAACTCTTGGGCTGAATATGATATTAGCCTTCTCCTCAGGATTACGTCCAGCGCCCAAAGAGGTTGACCCCAAGAAAACATTGTGCATGACCACATCAGCGCCGACGTTAATTCTACAATCGGAAATGATCACCACATCTTCTAAGACCGTTCCACCAGGAATACCAACAGTTTTATTGAACTGGCATTGGATATGAATCACGCTCCCAGGAACAACGTCTGAAAAATCATACTTGAAGTCCTGAGGCGTCACCTCCGTCGCTGTAACATAATCTGGCAACAGATCTGCATCGAAGGCGAGAATACCTGCCATGACCTCATTGGTGTGATCAACAGCCCAGGGATTGAGAATGTTTTCATGTAGGGCATCCTCAAGTCCAGGATTGCTGGCCATTCCGCCGTTTGGCGTTTGAAGCATTGTATCAGGATCGGGCATGGTCACATTAACGCCCAATTCAAACTCGTTAGCATTTTGCATCTTCACACCATTGTTTCCGTGAATACACATTCCGTTAACAAATTTGTTTTGGGTGGACATATAAACGATATTACGTGCAACCAATCCATCCCTTATACATTTTGGAACGAATCTCACTGCAACGGCTTGAACGTTGACGTCGAACGAGTTGATCTCTGGTCCAAGCAGTGCAACAATACGCAAAAAATTGGTTGCGACAGCATTGCCATTCGCCTCGCTCTGTTCAACAGCGACATGGACCGCATTTGGATCTGTACCACCATTTGACCAGGTACGAGTGGGAAGATCCCACGTTCCAATTGAGACACGATCCGTTTCAAGAATGTTGCCATACAATCCGCTTGGCATATTGATCAAGGAATAATTGACTGCGGTGTTTTTAGCCATACCCTCATCTGGCAGGTCAATGACAGCCGCCAGCGCGGCTGAATCAGCAGTTGCCTGCAGCATAGTCTGATGCCTGAAACCGTTTGTGACATCAACAGAAAGGCCACAAATTCCAACCAGTAAAATGAACCACAGCAGGCCCATAATCGTTCCAGCGCCACGTTCGTCATATAAAAAGTTCAACATGTTTACCACTCCGTTTGAAATTGAACGTTTTCTATTTAACAGGTTGGACGACATATGTCAACTAATTTTTAGTTGTTTTGTGCTACTTATATTTCTATCGTAACGACGCCATACCGTTGAGCATAGGTGCTCTCGTGAGCATAGCCAAACGGATTACAGATAAAATTGCATCCCTGGGACACAAATTCAGATGGTCTATGAGTATGGCCAAAGGCCCAATTTTTGATAAGACCATTGTCAACATCAAATACCTTGTGAGCGATAGAATTGTAGAACGCACCATTGGTTTCATACCAGGGATGGCCTAATGGCACGACACCTTTCTTATGTGGAACGGTGTGAGTAAAGACAAAAATCTCTCTTACATGGTCACGAAGTGACGTAATTTCGTTGATCATCATAGCATTATGGCGCCAGGTAAGTGACGGTGGAAGAATGCCTCCCCATTTAATCTCTGTCCAATCATAAGTCGCATCCTTACAAATTTGGATTTCATTTCCATTGCCTGTAAAATTCCAATCATACCATCCATTGCACCCAACAAAACCCACGTCGTCAATCACAATTGAATTGCCGTTGAGATATATGGCTTTTGAATTTATTGACAGAAGATTCTCAAATTCAATAACAGTATGCTTCCCGCTATAATGTTCGTGATTACCGTCAGTAAACAGAACGTGTTTATAATCTCTGAAAAAATGATCAGCTAATTTACAGGTATCATCGACATTGCTATCTAAATCACCTGCAATAATAAGGACATCTGCATTCTCTGAATTGGTATAACTCAGATAGGCAGGTACCAAACCTTTGGTCTTCCAATGGTCTTGGTGTAGGTCAGAAATTATTGCTACTTTAATCATTTGTCTCACATTTAACCAAATCGTCCCAAGTTAACCTGTTACCCTTTTTTACGTCATTATTAAAGCAGGCTCCTCGAACATTGTCATCGAAATTCGTAGGATAATTTCCGTCCCAATATAAGGAAAACATATCCCCATGAAGCTTTTCACCTTGACTATAATCTTCTAGCATATATATGCCTCGACGAGGATGTTCGTGCACAGATTCTGTTTGTGATGCTCCGTGTTCTGCAAGCCATTCCTGCCACGCTCTGGAATCGTTCTGCATCAAAATGCAATACGCTGTCGAGAGGTGTCTTTCATTAATCTGTTCCGCAATAGCGGGACAGTCCCTCACATGAGGAAGTGTCTGTGTGTGGATTGATCCATTGATCAGTATAATTAGCAACCATTCCATTTTCACGTCTCCCTATCAGAAAAGTGAATATAATCATTGGGCGGCACATTAATACTGATCCTGACATCAATGTCATGTGAAGTTGCAAATTCAAAACTATATGAATATTTCAGTGTGGGCTTGCCATACAATGAAGTGAGCAACTTAATCACCTTACGGTGTTTTTGCTTACGTTCTTTCTCAATTGCAGGAGTATCATCCCTAAAAGATGCTTCTCCTCCAATTAACAATTGGCGAGACATACGATCACCGCCAATACCTGCCCTATAAATATGGCCACGTCCAAGCTTCGCTTCTACTGCGGAGATGATCTCTTCTGAGACCTCTTCAGCTCGCTTACTCCAGGATAACTTTCTCATTGCCGTCTCCTCAGAAGGGGATTGAATCGAGGTCAACGGCGACCATCGGCTTGCTGGGAACGACGAAACGATCAGGGCGCGTTGCATTATACTCCGCCTGATCCTCATAAGCCTGACGGTCGGCATCCATCTCCATCATCTCCATCGCATCTTCGCCATACATCTTGAAAAGCATTGTTTCATCTCCTGTTGCTGTGTCTGTATTATATACAACCAACTAAACCCTGTCAACCTAAAATGTGCCCTCATATTGCAGAATTCTATATGCAATAGTGGCTCCAGGTTCAAAACCTCGTGCGGCATATTTATCAACACGCCGTTTGAGAACCTTCCATGCCTCTTCCTCAGCAAGAGCGATCTGCTCTGAAGTAGGATCGTTAAGAAATAATTGCTGTTCCAAAAGAAAATCTTTTCGTGCATTAAAGGAATGTTCGAAATCTATAAATTCCATATCCCTGTTGCCAATATCCTCAAAATGTTCAGGATCAACAATTATATTCAAATTATGATCAATAGCCACCTGACATGGCGTTATGTCAAATGCTTTTATGGTTTCTAATGGATTGTCTTTATAATTGAAACCGATTATATTAATTTTATAATAAGAATCTGAAAATCGCCGAGATATCCAACTTAAACATGGTTTATCATTTTTAGAATTCATTGGAATTAAAAAGGTGTATGCTTGACCATTATAATCCGCTGATGTGTTAGTTAAGCCAAAGTTTTCTTCAAAATACTTTTTAAATTTTATTTCTGCTTCTTTGGTGCGGAAAAACACATCAATGTCATAAGTATCATTATATTGAAAGATAGGAGCCATTGTATGATATTGATCTTCAAATACTTCCATATCATCATTAGACGGAAATTTCTTTTGTCCAAAAACTCCTGCCCCTATCCACCAATTTTCTCGCATTATTGGTTTAATTTTTTGACCTAAAAGGATACGGAGGGCAGCTCCACCAGCAACCCAACAATTCTCATTGAGCTCAATAAGTGAAAATACTGATGAGATTTCATGTGATTCTAATTGTCTTAATTTCATACATATTAATATGTTTATAGACGTCAAAAGTCAATTATTGATTACGGTACTCTTGTAATTGTAACAGTACCAGGTGGTGATTCCACAATGGTCTGGTTGATATCTGTGCCAGACTTTCTTGTTGAGTCGTCTACAATCAACGCCGCTGCTATATCCATTCCATGAATTCTCCACAATTCATTGATCTTAAAGTTATCAACCAGACCAGCAGTATTACCAGCACGAATTGAAACTTGATTTACGTTTGCAACGTCCTGAAGATTCGTGTTTGCACCAACTAAGTTAACGGCGTATTGAAGATTTTCAAAAGTAACGGTGTATCCATTAATAAGTTCAACCACCCGTGCCAATGTAATACCACCAATATCAACTGGTGCAGTATGATTATGAGTAGTTTCGAAAGGTATTCCTTCAGATGCTGCTTGAAGAGCATTTAAATCTTTTCTAAATTGATTCATGTCGAGCTCAAAAATGCCACTACCCAGATTATTTAAATCAGCCTGTAGGACATTTATTACTTTCGTGTTCCATGTTACGGTAAGAGCCATATATTCACCATTCGTTTACCTCATTATTTATCTGCAATAACAGACTCAAGTTCACGAATTTTTGCCTTCATTTCAGAAGCGGCTTTATTCCAATTTTGACGTTCTTCATTCAACAACATTATTTGCTGTTGAATCATGCCATTGTTACCGTCTAAATTTTGAGACATGGCATTAATCATTTGTTCTTTTTTCTCACAAAGGACATTTAATTCATTACGTTCTTCTTGAATTAAAAATGCTGCATGGTTCATTGAAGAACTTAGTTCTTCAAGATATTTAATCTTCTTGACATCAGGCCACATTTTATATCTATCTCCCCATTGAATTTTTGGGGCTTTATTTTTTGTTAAAGCAGGATCGAGTCTATGCCATCCTTTAGATACAAAATCGTTATTTTTATCATGATGTTCCATGTATTTCCTTTTATTCATCGAGAATTAATCGAATATTAATTGTTAGACCTAATGTATTACTTATTGTTCCTGCAAGCGTGAATGATTTGAATCGTGGAGAATCAGTTGATTTCCTTGCAACTCCTTTTACAACTTGAGCGGAAGAAAATGTTCTTGATGCTGATATGTTTCCACTTGAATCTGTAAGTCCATCAAGAATAGCCCCCGATGAAATAATTGTTCCTGTTGCTGTATCTACTGGATCTCCAGTCATAGTATATTCATATGTATTTGCACCAGTGTCAGTGACTACATATGCTCCATTATAAAGTTGTTCATTGGCGCCGCGAATAACAGCAATATCATTTGTTTCAAATGGATGAGTTGTATGAGTAACGGTTGCTGTTGTTCCAGAACTTACAATTGTTACAGATTCTTCAAATGCAAAATCACCGTCGCCATTTGCTGCCTCAAGAAGCACTCTGCAATTAATAAGATTTGCAGCATTATTATCTTTAACATTGACTAAAGTTGTAACAGGATCAACAACCACAGTTACAGCAATACCAGCAGTATCATCAACACTAAAAGATCCATCTGTAGTGCAATTAACTAAGTTAAGATTTAATGAACCACCAGTGGCAAGAAACAAAAATACAGCACCGTCAACGTCATCAGTTGAACCAAATCCTGTGAAATCAATACCACGAAGAGTAATATTAGATGTAACAGCAGTTCCAAATTCAAATGCAGAATGTGCGGTTGCTCCCTGGGTAAATATCATATTATCTGTTTCGCCATCTGGATCAGTAGATTCATTATAAAGAACTGCTCCAACACCAGCCGCCACGTTTGAATCTAAAACACTTGAATCTGACATATCAGCACCATTATGAGTAATTTGGTTGCAATCAGAAAATGTGCAATTTGTTGTAAATCTACTTGTTCCACCCGAAGATGGCAATGAGATAGTACCAGCACCTGAGAAAGTGCAAGTATCAAGTTCAATAGTATTAAAATCAGCGTTGTCCATTAACCATTCTGCTCGTGTGCCAAGACCTGTAATAACAACGTTGGTAAGTTTAATTTCTCCAGTATCAGTTGAATTACTAATAAAACGCATTGGAAAATGTGTGGCGCCAAGTGCGCGTCCGCCGCCATTATCACCAAACATAAACCACTGTTCATCACTTGCTGCAAAGGCGTGTTCTGCAACCGCAAAAACATTGCCCCATTCAACAGGTGCACCAAAAATATAAACAGATCCGAATGGATTTCCAACCATGCCCCAACCGCCGCCTTCATCATCTGTCTGAACATCTTCATTTGTTTCTGGTGTACTGGTTGTCCCACCATTTATCGTTAACGCATAAACTTCTTGAGTAATAGTAGCCGCCACGTTCGTTTCAACAGTTAGAGTATCGCTTACTGTAATAACTGTTGCGGTAATTGCTGTTATTCTTGTTCTGCCATCGTTTGATGCGCTGCCAGTTATAGTAATCGTATGTCCAAGTTGAAATCCATCAGTAATAAAAGAAGCACCAGAAGTTACTCGGGTAATTGTATCTGGTCCTGTTGCGAAATCAAGATCGTCTGTTCCATTACCAGTATGTGTTACTGCTTTCGTATTGGAAATGTAACGGAAACAATCCATAAATGCATTATCAATTGCACCAACAGCCTTAGAAGCGTGTTCACCACCATATCCAATTTGAGTCATAGCCGTATAAGTCAGGTCAGCTTCAGCGCCATTAATAACTGTAAAACCACCGGGGGCGGCAGCAAGTATAGAAACATCTATTCGTAGTGAAAAGAATCCAGAAGCTAATTGAACTCCACGAGCATCAATGCCACCAATATCATAAGCTATAGTATCAGTTCCATCACCGATAACGAATTGAAGACCTTGACCTGCTTCGTCCTTTGACAGATTATCTTTAAGGAGCATGTAAAGAGTTGAATCAGACCAGTCAAGAATATATGTTATAGGAGTACCTTTTGAATCATCAGTGGTAAACATTTCTTCTTGTCCAGTATTGGAGTATTGTGTTGAAAGTGAATTTGATCCTTGAAAAAACAATCCAGGATCGTTTTCTGCCGTTGCAGAATCAGAACCAGTCCATCCAGTGCTCTGTTCACAGTCATTTATAATTACTCTATTGTCTGTGCTCATTTAAAATAATTCCCACTACTGAAATTGCCATCAAGTCAGCTGGATAAGGTGTATGAATTGATACTACCGTGTCTCCTTCTTTTATATATTTAGTTAAATTATTTCCCGCACATCCAAAAATGTATGCAATATCATCTTCAGGCGGGGTAGTAAAATTTTTAAAATCAATTGATTCGGTTCTTCCTGGTGGGATAACAAATATTCTACGCCCTGATGTCACCTCAAGAGCCTCTTCCATTGTTTCATAATGAAACCCAACCAAACAAAGTTTAACTTGATACGCTCCTGCAAGTTGTTTCCAACCTAAAAATTCTGGTGTAGATTTATGGGCTGCGAATCTTTCTTTGATAGGCGTATAACCAGGCTCCAACATTCCAACTAATGTTATCATAACATTATTTATCAGGCTTTAGAAGTCGTTGGTTCGAACGGCTGCGATTGTGCTTGATGTTGCTGTGAATGTAGCAGACAGAGATTCGAATGTTTTAATTGGTGTTGCTCCACCATCTCTAACACGAACGAACAAGTTTCTATCTCCATTTGTCTCATGAACTCCAGTAAATGCTTCTGTAGTTGCAGATGCAAGAACATCAATAAATGCTAAAAACACATCATTATTAACTGCCGCTTCGCCTTGTTCACCTGAAAGGAAATTCCAACCATCACTTGTCATCGTTTCATTACCACCACCAGCACTCTCATTTGCCATTGCAGTATCGTCAGTTACAACAATAGTCGTTGCTGTCACTGAAGCGGCTGTAAATTGTGAATTGTTTCCACCATCAGTAAACAATAACGTGCTAAAGGTACAACCTGTTTCAAAGCCGTCGGCAAGGAAATCAGTGCTGCCGCCAGAGATAAAATCAAATTGTCCACCAGTGCCACCAACTTGTGAAACTTCCATATTAACAGTTCCTGTGAGCGGTGTTCCCAATGTAAATGTATCAATTCCATCATGGCTATCATATGGGATACGTTCGTAAATTCCATTATCTCGCTCAATACGTAATCTAGCTTCATCAGCCGTGCCGATACCACTTGACTCCCAGTTAATTTCAGTTGGGGAGGTTGGGAATGGAACTGTATCTGTTCCAGTTTTAACTACAAGAGCTGTCTCTGCTACGCCATTAAGAAGAGTGTTAACTAACCACATCCTTCTATTCAATCCTGCTGTCTGAGTTATAGTAGCCGCAACATTAGTTTCAGCTGTGAATGATTCAGCAACTGTAATGACTAAAGCGGTAACAATAGTGACGTTGACTGTGCCATCATTGCCAAGTAAACTACCTGTAATATCAAGTGTCTGTCCAATTAAGAACTCATCAGTGATAAACGAGCCAGCATTTCTAGTAATAGTTGAGCCTGAGAAGTCCAAGTCAGTAGTACCATTACCTATAAAGGAAACAGCAATAGCACGTGGACCAACGAGCACCCTATCTTCTCCTGCAGCTAGTCCAGCAACTGTAAAGGTTACGTTGTTTGGCGGTGTTCTAGGTGCGTTATCAAGTGATGTGAACAAGTCAGATGCGCCAACATCATCAGGGTTAAAGCCAATGCCGTAAGCACCAATAATGTTTGAACCAGTTGAAGTTCCTAAGTATTCAGGTGAAACTGTTCTGGTAGTAAACGTTGATACGTCTAAGAAATCAGCAAGTCCAGTGCCACTACCATGATTACGAATGACATTAGTGGCAACAGGGTTCGCACCCATTATAACCTGTAAATAAACTTCACCACCTGCGCCGTTATCATCCTTAGCTAGGACAACACCAATGCCACCTGAAAGATCCTCGTCGGCAATAGTAGCCGTTGCATCTGCAATAGCGCCTGACACTAATCCGAAGATTACGTCATCATCAGCAACGGCACCAGCTATTGGGTTTTCCAAAGCCACAACCATGTCAGTGCCGTCATCAAATAATACTCGACCTCCACTAACAAGAACGGAGGCACGAACAAATGTTACATATTCGCCATCAATGAATGAACCAGTAAGACCGTCATAAGTAATTCTTGTTCCCCAATAAGCCATGTCATCTTCTGGAACACCTGCTCCAGATTCACCAGTATATACAACTTCAATATTGATACCCTGCATCTGCTCGCCTGGCATACCATGAATAGCTGAGGATGTTCTAACAATAACGTTAAGATCGGCTGTGGCAGACGCTGCCCAAGTACCGGTATCTACAGCCTGGTTCATGGAAGAATCTACGTCAGTGCTTGCGCCGCCTGCTTCAAAGAAGTCACCAGCGCCACCATTTGGATGACGTAAAACAGCAAAGTAACCAGCGGTATCATCCGTCAATAATAGACCTGCTGTTTGATCTGAGCCATCAACTGGATCAAATCTATTGAATCTAAAAATAACTTCTTGGTATCCTGATGCAGCGGGTTGAATTGAAGTTCCAAGCACTGGTTCTGATCTTGCTAGAGCAGCACCCGTAGGTTCGTCTAATTGAGAACCAGCATCATCAGACAAATATAGTTCAGCATGTAAATCACCAGTTGGAGCTCCAGTTCCAATCTGAATTTGGAATCTAAATTCAGTTAGGTATTCTGCATCTGCTGTAACTGCAAAATGCTGACCTTGACCAAAAATAGTTCCATTGTCAATAGTAAAATCTGCACTTGTTGGAGCAGTTGCAGTAAAATCTTGTATGCCAGCATTTTGTGAAATCCACTTGGTACGCTCATAAGTATCATTAACTGATCGAACGTCACGATCCCATTGGGAGTAATATTCCTGGCCGCCCGGACCTGACAGGTCAATGTCTAATTCCTGGAAACCTTCAGTATTTGTAATCTCAGTGAAACCTGCAATTGTAGGATCGTCTTGTGCATTGAAAATATCAGCACCATTACCAATAGCTGCCACGCTGTTTCCTGTTCCTAATGTCGCTGGGAAACGTCTATATTGATCGCCTAATCTTCGTGCAAGCACCAAAACTTTCTTACTATCAATATCCGCACCTCTGCTACGAGTTTTAACTAAATGGCGGCTAAACACTAACGACGGTGCAGCTTCTGGATTAATACCAGTGCCCCAGAATGCAGGAAGAATTTTACCATCTTGAAGAATCATATATTCAGTACCAGATTCAACTGGACCAATGATTGCTATGCCTGAATAAAGTGTATTATCAGGTTGTGCTGCAAGATCTGTCTGCGATACTGAACCGTCATAAAGATGGGTTGCGAAAGTATCATCAATGTTGAACGGAAAGTTTAGTGACATAATTTGATCTGTTGATCTGTCGAATGGAGTATCAACTGTAATATCCAAAAGATCATTGCCAGCTGCTTGCTCGTCATCCTGCTTATCCATTAAGAACTGGATAAATTCTAATACAGTGTGGGTATTTGTTGTTGCAGCGCCAGTCCAGCGAATATCGCCACCAGCGTTAATTGATACATCCGTGTCTATTATTGCAGCCATTATTTTTTCTCCAAGTAAATCCCTTTCATATATTTATCTTTTATTGAAAATTTCATATATCAATGAATAATTGGTTTGCACGACGCTCCTGCATTGTCAATTCACCGTATGATCTTGGGTTGCAGCAACACATTTTATTGCATCTTGCCCGTGTATTGATACCAATACGGCAATATATTGCCATAAATTCTTCATCACCAAAACCATAACCCCAATATTTAATTCTTTTATATTCACGTTGAAGCAGACGAGCACGATGGTGTCGCCTGAGAGCACGTTTCATATTCTTCATGTTCTCTCCTAAGATTTACCGTCCATTACGATTGTAATGGACTAGGTTCTCTTAGGATGCTCTTTTAATTTCAACTGTATTGCTCCTTTGTAAGACACATTATTCCAGCCGACATAATGCCAAATGTGTCTTAAATTATCTTCTAATTGTTTTTTCGCTCTGTCATGATTAATTTCAATTATTTCCATATGATCGCCTTGATGAGGTCCATATTCATAATAGAAAAAGTATTGATATAAAACTAATTTACAAATCACAATGTGTATATTCCTGACGAATTCCAATTAATTGGATTGCCTACCATAAACCAAATACCATTAACCAGATGATATTCTATTTCATAGCCGTTTTTCATTATCCATTTTGTCTTGTAATTAAATTTCATTCATATTTTAACGCTTGAGGAAAATGCAAGCGCCCATATCATTTCATTCGTAGATCCTGTCTCAGTTATTCCAACAACCATTATTGTTCTATTGGTACGGCGAAAGGATTGAGGAAATCCGACTGTTGTTATTTTACCTACAAAGTCTTCCTTTCCTTCATTAAAACATCCGAAATTAGGATCTAAATATTTAGCATTTAATATCTCTTGAGTCATATTTGCAGTATTAAAATCAACGAGTAGCTCCTGAGCAGAATCTTTATCTTCACACCAGATTTGAATACCATTTATTGGTATTCCAAGCAGACTAGAATGATTTGCATATGTTGGTGTCGTCGCAAAAACAGCCACAAACAAAGCTATAATTGGCCATGTTAAAAATTTCATTTTTTCTCCTTTTCATAATATTCAGTTGCGCATTTAGATCCACAAAAATAAAACTCTGCATCTTGAGGAGTGTCTGGAGTTGCGCCGCGCCAATATTTAGGCCAGCCATATAGATGAGGTTGTTCTATATTGGTGAAAACTTCCACACCTAACGGTCTTATCACGAGACCTTCAGGTCCTGTTATAGGACCTGAAGGTCCTATAACAGGACCTAACCCGCAATTCTGACAAGAAACTATAGCATTAGGTTCCAGAATGTTCATTGTATTTCTTCACGTCACCTATATTGATAAATATTAATAATATTTAGTATAATATGGATACAGTGTGAAGTTT
>SDBT01009458.1_pt1 | contig 15808 bp, 13 predicted proteins | sample 2277101 | NCBI WGS metagenome assembly SDBT01 (sample SAMN10404973, study PRJNA504765) | marine sediment metagenome | isolation source: marine sediment core GS10_PC15, 103 cmbsf | place: Arctic Ocean: Southern Knipovich Ridge | collected 2010 | reverse complement strand
CGAAAGTTCCCTCTCTAAGGTTCAACGGACTCGCAGGAAGCCCCTTGCTTTAGCTAGGGGTAGTTCACGAACCATCTTCATTGTACACATAGATGATAATCGATAATGGAATTGGCTCAAATTGAGTGAAGATTTTTCTGGGACTGAAAAATGGATTGAAATCGTACTAAAAGAGTTAAAAGAAGCAACTACAGCTGAAATTATTGAAAGAGTCAGTATTTTTAATCAAGATTGTGCGGATAGAATACCAATGGTTCTATCATATATGCGAATGGAAGGGAAAGTTTCTTACAAGGTTGTTCAAACAAAAGATGGTTCACGTCAGCATATAGTCTGGTCTCTAATAAGCTCTGATGAGTAGTTCAAAGCAATGATTGTTTTTCTAAAAAATTATTAGTTAGATTCTTATCTCTTGACCTTCCAACGGAATGATGATATTTGAATCTTTTTTAATCAGAGGTATTTTTGTCAGTGCTTCTGTTCCTAAATGAGTTAGATATAATCGTTTGGTTAATGAGGCGAGTTTGATTACCTCATTATAATTCAGATGTTTATCAAATTGGAAATCGAAAAAATTACATTCTACAATAGCCAGATCTGTATTTTTAACTAATAACTTTAAATCTTCATTCCATCCTGTGTCTCCAGAATAGGCAATAACTGTATCACCTGATCTTAATCTATACCCTTGGGATTCTGGAGTATGAGTTGTTTTTACTGCTTCAATACTAAGTTTTGATTCAGAAATTTCGACTGGATTATTAGGGGAAGTTGGTACGAACCTCAATTCAAATGAAACATCTAGTTCCCCTAAACTCTCATAAAAGGCAAAAAAGAGTTTCTTTATCATTGCTTCAGAACCCTGAGGTCCAATTATTATGAGTGGTTTTTCTCTTTTTTGTTGAAAGGTTGCATCAAGCAATAAAAATGGCATTCCCGCCGTATGGTCTCCGTGAAAATGAGTAAGAAACACAATATCAATGTCGTTCGAATTTCGGTTCAATCTCTTTAACGCTGGTAAAGTATGAGGACCACAGTCAAGTAAAATTCCTTTATCACTTGTTTCGATTAAAACTGAAGCACTTTGTAATCCACTGGATCCGAATGCGTCTCCAGTTCCAAGGAATATTATATTGAGTGAAGGTTTTTCCTTTTGGGAGATCACGGTGCCTACATTCGCTCCTTCCAAAGCTTTTTCAAATTCTTCAATCCCTACAACCCAACATTTTGAATTATTAGTTGTTAATTCAATAAGATTTTGCAATTTACCTCCCATTGCATCGGTTACGTCAAAAGCACCCGTTGTATCTCCACTGATGAAATCTAGGGTATTTCCCTCGGCATCAAAATACATAGGTTCATTATTGTCAACAACTATCTTTTCAATAAATTCACTATCACTTAGATTGGGGTCTTTCGTATAAATACCTGTACGTTTACCTTTTACATCAGTCAAAAATATTACTGATTTCAGTTGAACATGATTAAATCTCCTGAGAAAGGCTGCAGGATAGACATCCCCAGAAAAAACTTTCCAACCATTCGGAGTAATGCCAACATCTCCAAAAAATACAGGAATTGCATCAGTTTCCACAATCACCTGTTCGAGAATAGATAAATTTGGAGAATTAATTACCTTAGAAGAAATTTTTTCTGATTTTATCCCTGTAAATATGAGATGGGAAGGGAAAGAAATAGTTTTTAATCCATATTGCACTGCTGAAGCTATAATGATTTGGTTTTGAAGAGAAACAGCAAGTTTGACAATTGGAAATACTTTTTCTAGATCTGAGTTTTTCTTCATTAAATACAAAACCAATGAATGACCAATAGCACCAGCACCATGAATTAACACGATTTTTTTATACGGATTCTGTTGTAAATAGGAAGAAATAATTCTTAAAATTGTATTTAATCTTTTAAAATCAGTTAATTTTGAAATTTTTTGCTGTAACTTATTCAATGACCCAGTACCGGATATAAATAGACTAATTTCTTCTAAATATTCCTTAATACGATCCTGATCTTGTTTATAAGTGATTAAGCTCCCACCTAGTTTTATCAGTGTGACATCTGTTTTTTTCATTAGAATCCCAGACATTCCTTCCATTTAAGCTAGATTTTTAAAAAATTCTTCAATAGTGAAAGGGTGTTTTGAATATCCTTTAATCTCACTGTTTCGAAATTAGTATGAGTATATCGGCAAGGAATTGCCAGTGTTACAGTTGGGTAACCATGCATAAAGAAGTACATACCATCTGTAGCATAGTTTTTGAAAACTGCTTTTTGGAATGGAACTTGATTTTTCTTAGCACTGTTCTCCAATTCTTTAATTAATTGATATGAGTAATGAATTGAGAAATCCTTGTATACTAATATTGGCCCGCCCCCCAATTTAGTTGGGAGATGATCCTCATGAGAAGAGGGGATATCACCAGTTAATCCAACATCAATATTTATCACACCATCAAATTTCGAATATTTAGATGCCGCTGCTGCTCCTTTCAGACCAAGTTCTTCTTGTACAGTGGAAATCAGTGTGATTCGTGGTTTATTATCCATTTTGAGTAATTCATTTGCTAAAAATGTTTGAATTGTGCCTGCAATTCGATTATCCATGGCTTTTCCAACAATATTTTTACCAAATTGTGCTACTGGAGATCCAAATGCTGCGGGGGTTCCGATATCTATCCCTAAGTCGATAACTTCTTCAAAAGAATCCACTCCTAAATCAACGAAGAGATCCCCAAATAGAATAGGTTTCTTTTTTCCTTCAATACCTGCGAGATGTCCGCTCCTTAAACCGAAATAACCCTTTACAAACTGATTCTTTATATTTAAAAAATCAAGAGGAGCTCCTGCAAGGAATCTTGCGTCAGGGGTTGTCGCTGCAGTATTAAAGGCCATTTTTAAGAATCCAGAGGGAAGGATTTGTTGAACTAAGAATCCTATTGAATCTGCATGTCCTACCACTGCCCAGTGTGATCCCTCTCCTTCAATTTCTCCATATAAATTTCCAATATTGTCAAATTTTGTTTCGATTCCAACACTATCCCATTGTGATTTGAGAAAATTTTGAACTTTATCCTCTCTACCAACTGGACCAAATATCTCAGCTAATGTTTTCAAATATTTGAATATTTCTTGCTCATTCAATCCAAATTATCTCCATTGTGGAAATTTTTACTATGACACCCTATCTTAAGATGAAATTTTAATTTAAATCTTGCTTATGAAAATATTCTGTGAGAAGAATTTTAAATTTTAAATTTTCCTCTTGAATAGTTGATCGAATTCTAATCTAGAGGCAGAATATCATTGAAAAAGACTCAACTTATCTCAATTACGATTCCTACAACAATTGTTTGGTTAATAACAGCAGTAATCGTCTTAGTTTACGCATTTGACATTCTAGAGCTGTTTCCCAATATTACATTCTTGAATGCAGAAATTAGTCAAGGTCTATTTATTCTTTTTATAACGGCATGTTTAGCGACTGGAGGTCTATTCATGGCTGGGCACATCATTGATCGAAACCCGAAGTTTGCTAGGCATTTAATTACAGGATCACTGGTTATAAATGGATTATGTTTGTATTTGATGGTTATTGGAGTCGATTCGATCATTTTTATCATCCTAAGTATGCCTATCTTAGGATTTTTCTTAGGTATCCTCGCTTCAGTATCAGGTGCATTATATGCAGTATATTCAGATATAGAAAAACGTGGGAGAAATTATGCCTTTGCTTTATTCTTAGCAACTATCTTCGCTGTAATAGTAATTCCAACTGTTGATATGCTAAATTCTGACCTTAAAATCCCTTTATTTCTTATCGGCAGTTTATCCCTAGTGTGTGGGTTATTCTATCCCGCCTATTCAAAGATGAATGTAGCATGGCACAATGATCCTTTTCCAACTCCCCTAAAAGAGATCATTAATAGAAAACCTGTTCAGGCTTATTTAGTTACTCATTTCTTTATTTATTTGATGTTAGGTATTGCTTTCACGACAATATCCCAAGAGGAATTTATTCAACCAAAATTATTTTGGTTTTTTGTGTTTCTTGGGGATTTGTGTTTCGTTCTCCCTATGGGTTGGCTTTCTGATCGTTTAGGAAGAAAAGACTTGATCGTGATAGGAGCATATGGTATTGTCATTTCATCTTTAATAGTTGGATTAACCGAGAATAATTTACTATACTATTTTGCTGCGTATTTACTTGGGGTTAGTTTTTCCTCTATGCATGTTTCAATTGATAGTGCTGTATGGAGTGATCTAAGCCCTCTGGATTCGGTAGGTAGATATTATGCGTTGGGATTTATATTCTTATTACAAGGTGTTGGGGTAGGATTACTTATTGGGATTGTTATTCCTTTTAGTGAATTGATTACAGTCAGCTATATTCTCATCGCAATGGCAATTATCGCTTTATTCCCATTATTTTTTGTTTCCGATTCATTTAAACCTCTCGATTTATTTCTTCTTTTAGTTTCAATGAGTGGTATGTTATTATTCGATTATGACTTTAAACATAAAGAAAAAATATCTGAAAAAGATTTAGCATTAGTAACTGGTGCTCTTTCTGCTATTTCAACGTTTTTTGAGGGGGTAGATGAACAACATACAGCACTCGATTTAGTTCAACATGGAAATGTGTTTATTGTTCAAACAGTAATACAAACTAAAAAAGGAGATGTTGTTGCAACGCTTTTCGCGAACAAGGCTTCTTCCGAATTACAAAATAAACTCAACGAATTCATCACAGATTTCTGTAGAAAATTTGAAAAAGAAATATCTGGATGGATTGGTCAACCTTCTACCTTTGATCAAGGATTCGAATTGGCAGAAGCGGCTTTTGGCGCGCTTATACCATCTAAAACGATCTTTCGCGATCTCAAAAAGAGATAATTAACTATATAATCCCATCAAATGAAATACAAGAAAATTAAATATTTAGTAAAAATAGATTAATATAATATAAATTCTAAAAGTCTTCATCCATACAGTACAATTATGCGAAAAATGATTCGATAGGATGCAAGTATTATGAAATTACGCAATTTATTAGCCATAATTATTCCAAGCTGCTATTCTTGGTTGTTAGCTTCTCTTTTACTCCTTATTTATTCCTTTGATATTTTGAATTTCGTCGAAAGTTCAGAAAATAATCCTTTTCAAGGTTTAGGTATAATATTACTAGGTTTTGTTCTTGTTACAGTAATTTGTTTTCTATATTTTACAGGGGTCATCCTAGATCGGAATCCAAAGTATGTTCGAATTGCAGTTCTTTTAGGGATGTTTGGATCATCGATATCAATCATTCTATTCGTAATTTTTATCACAGAAAGTCTTATCCTTATTCTATCATTGATATCTCTAGCGTTCTTTTTTGGAATATTGGTGACAAGTAGTGGTACCCTATTTGCAGGGATTACTGACATGTTTAAAAGGGGTCAAACCTACTCAATTTCAATATCAATTTTCATAGTGATTGCATTCTTAAGTGTTCTCCTTGGAGGCCTGTTCTCTTCGCAATATCAACCCGATCAACTTTTATCTTTCAGTTTTATTTTTGTTCTACCTGTTATTGGGGTTCTTGGTCTATTTTTCGGGTTATTATTTTTGATAATAACAAGAAATATGGCCATTCACTGGGAAAACGATGCTTGGCCAACAAAATTTTCAAAAATAATCAGTAGGAGATCTGTTAGAGCATACTTAGTGACACATTTTTTCTTATATTTTATGCTAGGGATCTGTATTTCTAGTTTTTCTCAGTTAGGAGAGTATTTGGGGATATCCAGGACTGTAGTTATTCCTGCTTTAGGAGATTTTCCACTACCTATTGATAAAACATTTTGGTTTATAGTTTTGATTGGAGATCTACTTACGGTTATACCTGCTGGTTTTTTGAGTGATCGATTTGGGAGAAAGAATATGATTGTGCTTGCAGTTTATGGTATTGTATTTTCTGCTCTTGTCTTTGGGTTGGAAAAAACAGAAGCAAGCTTTTATGTTTCGGCTTTAATCATTGGTATTTCATTTGGTCTACTTCATCCTACTTTAGATTCCTCTCTTTGGGCCGATCTTTCACCTAGGGATGGTTTAGGAAGATATTATGCAATGGGTTTTATCTCATTAGCATTTGGATTAGGAGTTGGTTATGGAATTGGGTATTGGGTGTTTGTACAGAATTTGAACACATTTACTATCGAATTGATAACCTATGTATTGATCATATTGGCGATCATTGCGGCGTTTCCTCTATTTTGGGTTGCAGATTCCTATGAACCGCTTGATTTTACATTGCTACTTGCAATTGAAGAAGGAGGGTTACCAATATTTGATTACACCTTTCACAAAAAGTTAAATGTATCGATAGAATTAACATTGCTATCAGGTGCTCTTACTGCTGTTTCCTCGTTTATGAATGAAACAATGAAAGAAGAAGGAGATTTAAGTCTAGTTAGACATGGAAACCATTTCATTTTAACAGATAAAGACAAAGAATCAGGAATTTCTGTTGCTGTATTCAGTAACAAACAGGATCCAGAACTTCAGAAAACACTCAATGAGTTCTTGAGTAAATTTTGTGATAAATATGCTTCTTTACTCCCTAATTGGAATGGGGCACGATCCTTATTTGATGGTGCGGTCGATATTGCTGAAGAAGTATTTGGTCACTTGGCTCCATCAAGAAATCTAGTTGAGTAATTTATTAGCTCATTTAAGTCATTCCCATGAAATAGCAACGATTATTAGGTCTTCCATTGCATATCGATTTTCTTATGTATCTGTGTGACAATTATTCTTCTGGTGATATAATAATACCTTGTTCTTTTAGCCTACTATATTCATTCAAATAACCAAGCTCTTTTAGTATTTCTCTTGAATGTTGGCCAAGGAGAGGTGGAGGTTTAGTATGAATATTTTCCCTCTGGTCAAGAAAAGGTGAGGAAAGAACTTTTATTTTTCCAGCTACAGGATGATCAATCTCCTGTGTTCGTGATTTCACGCTTAAAGCTTCTCCTACCGTCAGAATAGGTGCTCCGGGGACATCATTGTCTGAAAACCAGTCAGACCATTCTAATTGAGTTTTTTGAATAAATATTTTTGGTAATTCCTTGTCACAAATTTCGGAATTAAATTGTTTATCTATAAGATCTGGTCTATTAATGGCTTTACAAAAATTATTCCAGAATTTTATTTCTAATGGTGCGAATGATACATAACGTCCGTCTTTAGTTGGATAAAGTCTATAAAATGCATTATATCCTGATAGTAGGTGGTCCTCCCTTTGAGGTTCTCCTAAACCTGCTAAGTAAGTCGCGGCAGCAATACTTAACCATGGAAATAATTGTTCAGTCATTTGGACACAAAGATACTGTGCCTTTTCTTTACGTTGAAATAATGCAGCGAGTATTGAAATGATTGTAGGTAAACTTCCACCCCCAATATCAGCAATAGGAACTCCTGGCGGGGTGGGTATTTCCTTAGGCCCAGAAATATGAAGGATCCCAGTTGATCCGACGTAGTTAAGATCATGTCCTGATCTAGTATCTTTAGAGTCATACCCAATCAGTGAACAGTATATAATATCTCTTTTTATATTTTTAAGAGTTTCAAAATCAATTTTTAAACGTTTTGTGGTACCAGGACGGAAACCTTCGAGTATAACGTCAGATGTCTTTACTAATTCATAAAAAATGTTCAAACCTTCATTAGATTTAAGATCTATCGCAAAAGATCTTTTATTTCTGTTCAATTGCATAAATATGACAGATTCTGATTTTATAGATGGTGAATAATTTCTTATATAATCACCTTGAGGTGATTCAATCTTAATAACATCAGCACCGAAATCACCAAAAGTTTGGCTCGCTAAAGGCCCGGGGAGGTTACTAGTTAAGTCTAGAATACGTATTCCTTCAAGAGATTGACGAAGAGGCATTGAAATTCAGTTTCACCTGTTGAATAACCCTATTATAAAATATTTCCTCAAATTATTTTTCTCTCAAAGATATACGGTTGAATAAATTAAAATTGGTAGTGTAATGATCGTAGACCTGAAAATGAAGAGGGATTTAAATTGTCAAAATCTACCACTAGTTAATAGCATATTTAAAAAAAAAACTTACATTGGTAAAATCTCCCTCCCTCATATTTAGAAGAATACAATGAATTTGAAGTGAATATAATGGTTGTTTTTTTTATAATTCAAATTTTCTTAACATTTCTAATCTTATTACTCTTTTTGTTGGTTTTTACCTTAGTTGAATCTCTATCATTTGGATTATTATTTTCAATAATAATTTCAATCTTCTTAACATATTTTTTATCAATATTCCTGTTAGCTTTTATTCATAAACTTTCAAGAATACTGATGCGAAAAAAGGAAGGAGAGATTGAAGGAATTGGTGTTCTATTGTGGACAATTCAAGCAACTACGTTAGATATTGCTCTCACAATCACTCGGAAGATGATTATCCATTCACCTGTCCCAGATGTCATTTATTCTTTTTTTGGGTTTAAACGCAGAAAGGGAATTTCTATTTTAACAACGCTCTGGGATCCAGACCTTATTGAGTTAGGAGAGAATTCTTTGATTGGAACTGGTGCGATTGTTTCTGGACATCATATACGAAATAAAAAATTATATCGAAAAAGAGTTATCATCGGAAAAAACGTAACAATTGGTGCATACTGTGTCATAACTCCTGGCGCAACAATAGGAGATAATACGATTGTTGCGATGGGTTCTACTATACCTACAAATTGGTCATTAGAAGCTAATTGTTTATACGGGGGAGTTCCAGTAAAGAAAATAAAAACTTTAGACTCTCTGGAATAGTAGGAATAAAAAATATTATGGGATTATTAGTTAAAAGGTTATTAGTTATCAAACAGCCGAGATTCCCTTGATTTTTTCTAAACACGTCTGAATCTCATCACCTGTATTATAACAGTGAGGTGAAATCCGTAATCCGCCTTCTCGAAAAGAAATTGCTATTGGAATAGGTAATTTTCGTAATTTTTCAACAATTTTCTCACTATTGGGGCATGTGAAATTGATTATTCCACTTCTTTGATTAATATCTTCTATGGGGGACTTTAGATTGAAACTCTTTTCATCCTGAACAAATTCAATAATTTGGTCAGTTAATTTCATTATATGCTTAAAAATATTATTAATCTCTATTATATCTAGAAATTCTATTGCTTTTGCTATGAGTAATGCATTTGGGCCTAATGAGGCCTGAAATCTTTTGGCACCAGGGGCATGTGAGTAAGTATGATGGGAGAGATTGAGAGGAGTTGTATCTGACATCGATCCCACAAAACTCGGGTTAAGAGTGTTTGTAAGTTCTTTTTTAATATAAATAAATCCGGTACCCAGTGCGCCTAGGAGCCATTTATATCCTCCAGCTGCTAAATAGTCTATATTTTGGGATTGGACGTCTATGGGAATAGCTCCACACGATTGAATTGCGTCGACAATGATTTGAGCATTATTTTCATGGGACAGCTTCGCTAGTTCCTGTAAATCGACGCGGAACCCATTGCTGAATTGAACATGAGAGATCGCTACAAGTTTTGTGTCTGAATCAATAACATTAGTGAAATCATCTAAAGAAAGTACTCCGTTTACATTTTCGACAACATCAATTTCTAATCCATATTTTCTTGCTAAAACCTGATAAGTATAAGAATTCGATGTATATTCAAGGTCATTTAATATTATTTTGTCTCCAGTCTTCCAATCGATTGCTTCAGCAATTGCAGAAAGTCCGTAGCTAGTATTATAACTAAAAGCAATTTCTTCTTCAGGGTTTTTTGCATTAATGAATTTTCCAGTTATCTGACGCTGATTATCAAGATCTAGGAGCATTTTATCAAGAGAAGGAAAGTACATGTCTCCATATGCCTTATGGTGAACCATCCATTTCTGACATTCATTGGTAACTGGTTCAGGACTGGGTCCAATAGCTGCATGATTCAAGTATATGGCTTTATCAGTGATTGGGAATGATTGTCGTAATTTTTCAACATTCATATGAGCTCTATCCGTGGTCTATTCATTAATACAGGAGTGTAGAGGTAGATTAGATTATTGATTGTGACGTTTATGTGCTTTATTCTTAAATTGTCCCTACCTGAAAAAAACCATTATTTATCATTCTTCTTGTTTGTTTGAGGGCCTATAAATCTTGAGAGTTCACTTAAGTAATCGATGGCATCTTTGATTTGATTCGTTTTCAATTTATCATCGATTGAGGGAATAGCAAGTTTTTGGAGTTTGCTATGAGTCGTTAATATTTGAAGAGTTTCCTTTTGTTTAATACCTTTTAATTCAAGAAGTGTATAGTTGTTTTTTTGAGCAAATTGGATTACGTGATCAAAAATTTGATTCGCTTCAGTAAATCTACGGTTATACATTTCTATTAGACCCAAAATGAGATCTATCTCTCCTAAAACAGTAAATAATGATCTGACAGCTTTTTTCAGATCATTTAAGAGTAATTTTGCTTTTTTCAGGTAATTTCTATTATCTTGAATCATAAATAGCTCTAAATTCACTTTAGTTAACCCTAATAGAGTTTGGACTTCAACTTCAAAATAATCCCCGTAGTCAAGCGCTTCTGAAAATGCATGTTCAGCTTCTTTAAGTTGTTTTAATGTATTGTAGTATCTTCCTAATGACTGAAGGTCTTCAAAATCGTAAAGAGAACTGATTTCAGTAGGAACTTTCAATATTTTGACATAATTTTAAATGTTAGAAGGCAGGCTGAGCATTCGAGGCCAGTAGAATACGAATTACATCTCCTACATTTCTGAACAGGTTGGATTTTTTCATTGTAATCTATTTTTCTTTTACTGGATGCAATGATATTAGAAAGAAGAACAGGATTTGAATTTTTCAATTCATTCAAGAAGGAGTTAAATATTGCCCTTAAAGAGCGAATCGAATATGTACAGGTAGTTTTTACTCGTGGAATATGATTTATGTCACAATAATTACTAATTGATTTTTCAAAGAACTTCACTATCGGTTTAATTCGGACAGGCAAGACTTTAGTATCAGGTGTTTCGTAAGAGATCATATCTCGAATATTTCTCTCTGGGTTCCCTCTTAAAATGTTTACAATTGTCGTAGCTGCCTCATCATTTACTGTGTTCCCCATGGCTAAATACTCTATTTCAAGATCAATTGCTATTCTAATGAGTGCATGTCTTCGTAATACTCCACATATTGCACATGGGGTAAACCTCAATTTCTTGTAATCAGAGTTTTTTACTAATGTTGGCAATGAATACCCAAATAGTTCTGAATAAGATACAAGTTTAAATCTAATATCAGGGTAACGATTTTTTGCTAGACTAATAATTCTAGAACGCTCTTCCTGTACTTCAGGGTTCTCATCATCTAAAGAAATAGCTTCTAATGTTCTAATCCTTAATTTTTTGCGAAATTTATTGAATAAATACAGTAATGTAGAGCTATCTTTTCCTCCAGAAAACGCTATCGCAACTGAATGGCCTCGAACCTTTCGTGGAATATTTCTAAGAAATTTTTTCTCAAATCTTAAATTAAAGCACTCAGGACAGAAAACTTGTGAGGAAAGTGGAAATTTTAATTTTCCACTCTTACCACAAATACAGAGCGTCATTTGTCTTTGTCCTGGTTATATTTTTTCTAATTTTTGTTTAAAATGAAAGAACATGCAAGGATCAGACGGTAAAACCCTCATCAACTAATCAGAAGCCAGTTGTCATCATTTCCAAGCAGTGATATTATCAATGAGAATATTATCAATGAAAATATCAGCGAGTGATATTCAAAAAGTCTTTTTATTATTCTTTATTCTATCAACGAAATAGCAATCAGACGTTGTGAATTCGAGAGTATTTACATTCAATGATCAAAATAAGGAGTATTTATATCTTATGACGTTAAAAAAGCAGTTTGATCTAAAAAAGAGGCCATTAATTGGAATGATCCATCTTCCCTCTTTTGTGGATGATATGGGGAATTTAATAAATATAAACGACCTTTCTACACAATTACTTCAAGATGCCCGTAATTTAGAGACCGCAGGATTTAGTGCAATCCTAATTGAAAATTATTTTAATACTCCCTTTTCAAAAAGCCGTCTAGATGATTATAATTTGCTTATTATGAGTTCTTTTGTTCAGAAGATTATAGATGGAGTACACATACCGTGTGGGATTAATATTTTGAGAAATTGCTGTATCCAAGCATTGATAATGGCTACAATTCACCAAGCAAGTTTCATAAGATGTAATGTTTGGGAAGGAGCCTATGTTACTGATCAAGGAATAATTGAAGGAATCGCTTATGAAACTATTTTGAAAAAGAGAGAGCTAAATTCTAACGTGAAAATATTAGCTGATATACATGTAAAACATGCCTCTCCATTGGGTGATTTTTCTATGGAGGATGCAGCGAAAAATGCGCTATATCGTGGTAATGCGGATGGAATAATTGTTTCAGGGAAAGAAACAGGAAAACTAATCTCTATTTCTAAGCTTAAAGAATTCGTTGACAAGACAAGTATTAAACCAATATTAGGCAGTGGGTTATCAATTGAAAATTTAGATAACGTAATACCACTTATTTCTGGAGCTATTGTTGGATCCTCAATAAAAAAAGATGATATCTCCTCTCCAGTTGATTTAGGGAAAGCTAAAGCACTAGTTGCAGCATGGAAGAAGATAGGCTAATTAATAGCTAAAACAGCTTAAACGAAATCTTTTGATTAGTTAAACAAATATATTATCTCTGCAGGTGAATATTCTGTGTTGAAAATTGAAATTAAAGATGATAGTGGGAATGAAATGTCTGAAATTATTACTCCAATTCCCTTTAATATTCGTGTAAAAATGGATGAAGGGATGTCAAGATACAGAGTTAAACTCATAGATGATTCAGGAGGTATTAGAGGCCAATATGTAGGTTCAACTGATCAAAAAATTCTAGAATTACATGTTCCCACAATTAAATTACCTAGATTAGGCAAAATCCGTATTCTTGTTGAAGAATCTGCAGGGGATTCAAACTATTCTCAACAATATTCGGTTTCAATTCATTACCTTGAGTATGTTCCTCAAACTTTATCTGAAGACATTTCTGAAAGCTTTAGAGAATCAACTAACCTTGAAGTTTTAGAACTTTATTCTTCAAACAGAGTACAATCTCTCCCTGATAGTTTTGCAAATCTCTCAAATCTAAGATATTTATATCTTGAGGATAGCCAGTTTTCAGTCTTCCCAAATAGTATCACGAAGCTGAAGAACCTTGAATCCTTATCTCTACAAGTAAATCAAATAGAGTCCCTCCCTGAAAGCATTACAAATCTAACAAATCTTAAAAGCTTGAGTTTGTATTGTAATAATTTTCATTCATTCCCAGAAAATGTCACGAAACTCACTAAGCTTGAAAGCTTGAGTGTTGGATTGAATCAGCTAGAATCTCTTCCTCCAAGTATTACAAAATTAGCTAATCTCAAATCGTTGTGGATCAGAGGGTGTAAATTAAAAGTTCTTCCAGAGGCTATTGGGAGTTTGAAAAATCTAGAAAAATTAGATCTAAGTAATAATCAACTTGAAACCCTACCTGAATCTATCGGAAACCTAATCAACCTAGAAGAATTAGATATTGGGTCGAACCAGTTATCTACACTCCCTGAAAGTATAGAATTTTTTGCCAATATTGGGTGAAGATCTCGTGTTTTTTCGTGATTTGCCTAAATATCACACCTATATGCAATTTGTCTGGCTCAAAGAAACACCAGCTAGTGGAAGTTGGAAATTTTATCCATTATTTTTATTTATTCCATTATTATTTATCAAGCACAACTAGACAGATACAGAGTTTATAAAAATAATAGATCACGAAGCTTATATACTCCAATGAGCTCGAGTATGAAGTGAACGTCCTCAAGTGTAGTTAGAAATATTGTTCCCAAGCCTAGATCGCCTTATACACATCTTCGAATGAGGAAAACCTCCTACACTCCAAGAACCCATTAGTTATGCTCCTGGGGTGGATTCAAGAGAATTATTCGATATGTAATTCCAGAAAATGATCATTTTTCGATAAACGTAGGGAAATTTTTATAACAGTTTGTTTAGCTTAGAACCAGATATAACAAAATATAGATGGTAAGGAACTAAAATGGCATTTTGTAGTAAATGCGGAGAAGAAATAGGAAATGCGGAATTCTGTCCCAATTGTGGAGAATCTCAGTCTTCTCACGAGTCTAAAACTCAATATACGTCTCAGTCCCCTTCCCCTCAAACACAAATTCCAGCTCAGCAAGGAATGCCAGGGATGATGCAAGGAATGCCAGGGATGATGCAAGGAATGCCAGGGATGATGCAGAAAATGCCTCTAATGATGGTAATTGGGATAATTTGTATGATCATCATGATGACAATTATGATCCTTTTTGTTTTGCCTGCACTGTCCAATGTTTGGGGCAGCTAAGAAAATTTCTCTTCTTCACAACATTGTAACAGTCTTACGAAGGAGAAAATGAGTTTTCAGTCTTGAAAACTGTAACAGTATCGTGCTCTTCTTCGTCGTCATGTCTGGCATGTTCCTTATCGCCTGTTGGTTTATTTGTTACCTTTGATGAAGATTCTTAATCACCTTGAATAACGAGGCAATAAGAGAACTATAGGGTTCTTTTTCTTGTTCTGTAATACCGAATGATTTGTTGAAGATCGTAAATCCATTATTAGTAATAATATGGACTGCTTTTATTTGAGACGGACTCATTTATTCATCTCTCATAGGTATTCAAGCAGATTAATGTCTGCTTCAGTTAATTTATGTTTACAGAATGGATTGGGGCATTTGCCAAATATTTTAATGTTTTCTAAAACATGTTGTTTATGAAAAGTGTGATCACAATATGGACAATTACCTTTTTCCTCTCCAAAAACGATTCTCTGACGACAAATATCACAAGTGATTTGTGGTACTTTTTTTTTCATGGTAAATTAGCTTGAACAATTTGCTATGAATCAGTCTATCTCATAACTAATTCAGCTTCAGGAAAAGGTCCTCCTTAATAATTATCATATCACTAGCAAGTGATTACTATTTTTTAAATTCTCTCTGGTTTTCATTTTATTGTTGATTAGTGGATATTCTGTGAGGTTAACTTGTTAATTACATCATTTCAAAAGATTATGAAGAATTAGCTCAAAGAATATGACAAAATTTCTCGTCCAAATATCTAAAGGAAAAGTTATCCAATGTCCTTTTAAGCAGATTTTTAAATAAAAACGGTCTAAAATCGAGAGGAAAAATAGTTCTCATCATTTTTTTAAGAGTCTTGTTTTTTATCTTCAAATGGTCACTTATTTCATCAAAAGAGAGTATTCCAAAGCTTTTTTGAATATAAGCTGTACGAAAGACTGTTTTTACAGCGTAAAGGGGCCTTTTAAGGTAATTGGCTAATTCCTCACAGCTCCAATCAGAGTTAGAGTCTAATATGGATTGATTTCAACTACTCCCCGAGAAAGATGAAAAAGAAAATCCCGTGATTGTATGTTAGCAATTCTAGGTTTCTGATTTTCAAGATAGTTGAGTCTTGGAGTTAAAGGCATGTTTAAAAGAAATTCCTTAAAATCAAAAAATGATGGTGTTTACTTGGAGATTTCGTCTAAATTGTTGAACACCACCTAGGACGTCAATTTGGAAGACTAAGATATTTTGACCTTGGAAATCATTAAAGGTAATAACTGAACTAGTAAGCGATACGGAATATGCCATTTC